>X36_Agile_Frog__coassemble_17_pt1 | contig 44599 bp, 40 predicted proteins | sample X36_Agile_Frog__metabat2_low_PE_001 | metagenome-assembled genome bin X36_Agile_Frog
ATACTAAAGTATAAGATGATAAAAAATCACGAAGATATTTTTCAAAATTATTCGCATCGTACAATAGGTTTATTTGCTTAATAATATATTCTAAATGTAATTGAAGTTCGTTGACCTTAGTGAAATCAAGCAAAAATTTTTTTTTAAGTAACTTTAATTTATTTTCATCAAAATATTTTATTTCATTTTTTATATTATCGAGTTCATTCTTTTCTAAAAAGCAGTTATATTTTATTTTTTTATTCAGAGAATTTATAAAAAATGTTAGTTTATCTTTATAAGTAGAATCTCTAAGTGAGTTTAATTCAGCTATAATGTATTTTTCAAAATGGGTTTTTAAATCGGCTTTCAGAAATTCTTCTATGGATCCTTGTTTCGTATTCTCCTTTAAAACTAGCAACATTTTGTTAATAATATAATTACTCGACATAACAGTTAAATGTATAGATTCTATAATGTAGCTATTAATGCCTTGCTTGCATTCTATGGTATTAGCAAGTTTTTGCAAAAAAATCGATAGTAAGTCCTTAAGTTTTTTTAGTTCTTGTTCGGAGGTAACTTGCTTAATAGTATTTAATTTTTCCTCTATCTGTTGTAAAAAATCATTTATTACTTTTATATCCTCTTCACGCCCTAGAAATAAAGCGCTAACTTGTAGTTTTAAGTATTCTAGATTAACCTTTAGAGGCTGCATATCCATTTGTTCTTGGTATTTCTTATAGATATTAGCTACTTTATTTTGGCCCAAGGCTTGCAATACGTTTAACGTCTTGGATTTTCTGTTTTCGGGCGATGTTGTCATTTTAAATACATTATATAAATAAATTCGATATAAAATAACATTTAAATCTTAAATATTTATTAAGTACTTCTGAAACTAGAAATAATCTCAGCACAGGGCCAAAAATCTGAGGGATAAAAAACTCGCTGAAGAAAAAAAGAGTTCATATAATTCAGTTGACAAAAACCGGAGAAAAATATGAACAAAGTCAGCAAGTAATAAAAAATATATACATTGAATGGTCAGTTACTAAGAAACTGGCCAGGCGTATAAGCTAAAGGTTTGTCAGATAAACAATCTGAAATAATTTTTTTTGACGATAGGTTATAAGCTTTAAAAAATCCATACGCACTGACAGCTCCCAAAGTTGCACAAGCTACTACAGCAACGCTAGCAATTCCCCCGGTTAAAACGCTCGCAGCGATAGATAATGCTATAACAGAAAATCCCCATGTTAATAGAGTCAAAGCCATGTTGATATTTAAAATTAGATAGCTGTATTTAGCAAGTAATTGTGGATTTTCTTTTGCTTCGATATGAAATTTAGCATTCGACATGATTCGCCCGGGAAGCGTTACGAAACATGGCATTAAGCTTGGCCACACAATTCCAAAAGCAAGATGATTGAAACTAACATTTAAAAAATCAGGACCCGGAATGTTTGCGAATTTTTTTAAAAACCATTGAGTTGCCACAGCACAATTATTACCAAAAATACTAGCTGTTTGCTGAGTTTTATTCCAATAATTTTTCCATTCTCGAGTGATATCATCAGGATTTGCTTCAATATTGAAGCTGAATACGCAACTGGCTTCTTGAATATATTTTTTACAAGAGTTTAATTCATAGTCCGAATCCCATGAATGGTTGGGCGGATCGGTTTCCCAACGATTAATTCTATAAAATTCCTTGTCCTTGGATGATGTGTTTTCTAATACAATCTCAATATGAGAATAGGGGCCATGAAAATTTAAAAGATGTACTTTGATTGTCGCCATATTATAATTTATATTATTTTATTCCTTTTAAGTTTATCGTTAGAACATTAACTAAATATTAAATTAATAAGCTTGAAATAGCTTATTGAAATCGACTTTGATGTAAAAGAGACGAGTCAATGTTTCTTAATTAAACCCTGATGTTGTTACGTCTGAGGTAAGAAATTAATCATAGTTTGTTTTTTTTCATAGGCAACTTCAATATTTATGGAAAAAGTAGGAATAGATCAAAAAATGACCTAGCGCGATAATTTGCATTATATGGATAAAAGACTAGACTTGAGTATGAAAGTTCCGTTGGATTGCGCTTGAAGTTTGATCCTAGAAGGTTGGAGATAGTCTTGATGCATGGTGTGCATGCCTACTTTAAGTAGGAAGCCTAAAGTGCTTCACAAATCGCCATCGTAGCGTTGTCGCTTTCAAGTAGATTAAGACACTAACGGAACTTTTTTCTGTTTTTACTCTTAAGACTTTCTTTGTTTCTTTAATTCTACGTTAAAAATTTATCATACTAAATTAATTTAATAGGGAAAATGCATGCGTTCTTCAGATGAGTATCTTAGTAGAAAAAAGATCTTAATAGTTGTTACAAGCATAGCAAAGTATCCTCAGCTTAAGCGAGCAACGGGTCTTTGGTTAGGTGAAGCGGTAAATTTTGTCAAAAAAATACAAGATGAAGGTTACCAAGTTGATTATATAAGCCCTGAAGGGGGTTATACTGCCATTGATCCTCACAGTTTAGAAGAAGCAACCACACTTGATTGGGAGTGGTACCAAGATAAGGTTTTTATGAATCGATTAGGTTCAACATTAAGACCAAACCAAATCCATATCAACAACTATCAAGTTATTTATTTTACAGGTGGTCATGGAGTTATGTGGGATTTTCCAGATAATCATGAATTACAAAAAATTACTTCAAAAATATACCAAAATGGAGGTATTGTTTCTGCAGTTTGTCATGGAGTAGTTGCTTTGCTAAATGTTAAATTGACTGATGGATCTCATTTAATAAAAGGTAAAGAAATTACAGGGTTTTCTAACTGCGAAGAAAAACTCGCAAAATTAGATAAGCAAGTGCCTTTTTTAACAGAGGATCAATTAATAACTCGCGGGAGTCTTTATAAAAAAGCCCCTAAAGCTTGGGAAACTTTCGCTATTCAGGATGGTAGACTTATCACTGGCCAAAATCCTGCTTCAGCAGCACAAGTTGCTGAGTTGGTTATCAAGCAACTAAAAAAATCTCTTTAATACTTCTCCATCTAGAATCAATGAATTAATTAAAATCAAAGATTTAGCATTAAAACTTAAATTAAAGTTCTAATTAAAAATTAAGAATATTTTTAGTAAGTTATAGTAAATCTGCAACATCCTTAACGCGATAAAACCTAATTTAAGATTTTTTTTAGATTAATATCCCAACGAACGGCCGCCATCGACAGCAATAATTTGACCAGTGATAAAATCAGCATAGTTAATTAAAAAAACCGCTGTCTTAGCAATGTCTTGAGGAGTTCCGGCGCGCTTCAAGGCGTTACGGGCGATAATTTTTTCACGTAAAGCTTCATTAAATTCAGTTTCATCATCAGGCCACAATACAATACCCGGCGCAATGGCATTGACGCGAATCTCGGGCCCTAATTCTTTGGCTAAGCTCTTTGTAAGCATCGCTAATCCGGCTTTAGCGATACAATAGACAGAATAATTCTTTAATGGACGTCGTGCTTGAATATCGACGAGATTGATAATACAACCTTTTTGCTGTTTGAGATGGGGGGCAGCAAGCTGGGATAAAAAAAACGGGGCTTTTAAATTGCTTGTCATCAATTCTTCCCATTCTTTAGATGTTACTTTGGCTAAAGGCACTGGATAAAAGCTAGAAGCATTATTGATTAAAACATCGAGTTCTCCCCATTCGCCAAGTACCTGCGCGATTAAGCCTTCCAATTTGTCGGCATCGCATAAATCAGCCTTTAATGCGATAGCCGAATTTTTGCGTTGTTGATTAAAACTTGTACATAAGGTAGAAGCGTGTTGAGCAGATTCTCGATAATGTATTGCTAAGCGCATGCCCTGTTGATGACAATGTTGAGCAATAGCTGCGCCGACACGCTTTGCGGCGCCAGTTATTAGCACTACCTTATTGTTTACTATAGAATCATCTGGCATAGTTTTACCTTAAATAGTTAGAGCAACAATGATAAAAATACCGCTAGATCTACCTGTTCCAACGGATGCATTGCAAGCACAAAGTGCTATGTTGTGTCAGTTGATTAGCGACGAAATACGACATGCGCCATTAGCCTCTATTAGTTTCGCACGATTTATGGAGTTGGCATTATACGAGCCAAAATTGGGATATTATACAGCGGCTTTAGATAAATTTGGTAAAACGGGCGATTTTACTACCGCACCTGAGATTTCTCCTTTATTTGCACGCTGTATCGGTCGACAGTGTCAACAAGTTTTGGCAAATTTAGGTCAGCCAGATATTTTAGAAATAGGAGCGGGCACTGGCCAATTAGCTATCGATTTATTGTTGTTCTTAGAGCAAGAACAAAGCTTGCCTTGCACCTATAAGATTCTCGAAATTAGTCCAACACTGAGAAAGCGTCAACAAGAACGCTTGCAACAAAATATTCCTCATTTATTCTCGTTAGTAGAATGGTTAGACGAATGGCCCGAGCTGCCTATTAAAGGTGTAATTTTGGCTAATGAAGTGGTGGATGCTTTGCCGGTACATCAATACTTTTGGACTGAAGATTGTATTCAAGAGGTGCAAGTTGCTTGTGAAAGAGATCGATTTATTTATCATCTAGTTCCAGTGGATGACCTGCTCATAAGTCAATTAACTCAATTGCAAGCAAACTATTTTCCAGAGATAAAAACCTATCAATCAGAAATGTGTAGGCAACTCCCCGATTGGGTGGGCAAACTGAGTTGCGCTTTAGATCAGGGTTTAGTGTTAATTATCGATTATGGTTTTCCAGCGCAAGAATATTATCACCCTGATAGGGCAAACGGGACACTTCTGTGTTATTACCAACATCGTGCCCATGCTGATCCCTTAAGTTTAGTGGGTCTACAGGATATTACGGCCTCGGTGGATTTTAGCAGTATGGCACAAGCAGCACTTCAATCAGGTTTAAAAGTGGCTGGCTTCACCTCGCAAGCAGCGTTCTTGCTTAACAATGATTTGTTACCTTTAACAGAAAAATGTTATGATGAGATATCCTCGATGGATGCCAACCGACAGGTGCATTTACTAACATCACCGAGTGAAATGGGAGAGCTTATTAAAGTGATGGGCTTGACCCGAAACTATGAGTTTTTCCCATTAAATGGATTTAAGTTATACGATAAACGGATGCGTTTATAGTTTGATTTGTATTAATATTATTAAGAAATAATTTGCAAATAGTTCATTATAAAAGTGAATAGGAGTAACTAAAGTGAGTGATTTTTCATTGAATGATGGAAAGGAAAATCTTTTAGTAGGATTAGATAACGTTATTAAGACTACTATTGAAGTATCGAATATTAAGCAAAGTAAAGAACTCCGAGAGGCACTTATAAATTTGGAAGATATTCGTCATCAGATTGAAATAAAGCATCCAGAATCTAGGCCTCTTTTTTCTAATAATCGTCGCTGATAAGTGAACTATGGGCTTAAATTTATGCTTCAGACTGAGCAAGAAATTCAAGTCGCTTTAGAGATAAAGAAAATATTGGATGAAGGGATAAAGGCGGGTCCGTGGCAAGCCAATCTGTTTTTGAAAGGGATTAAGAAAAAACTCGAAGAGTTACGTGATAATTTTGTTTTTAAAGTCGGTTTAGATAAACATCATGAGCAAACAACAAATGATTTGCTAGCAGTGGGTAGTTGTGAACATACCGAAGTGTATATTGCGCTTTATCAATCGCAAGGGGGCAATATGAGTAAATGGCAAGAAGTTCTGCTTTCTTTAGTTAACTATACCATGGGACGGCCCATTTATTACAATGAAGCGGATGTACAAGCCGCAATACGTTTAAACGATAGAAATTTAAATCATGCCTACGCTGTAGTTAAAGTACATAGCGATGCAATTTTATCGGATACGACGGATTTAGTTCGTACCGATCGCGAAGGGCGCAAGTTAATTAGCTTGCGTGAAGCGGCGATACAGCTGAAGAATATTGTTCGCTTAGTGCATGCGACGGGACAATATAAATTGGTTAGAAATTTTTTAGTTAAGCAAAATTGAATTTAAAAAAAATATAAAAATATACTCACAGCAATAGGATTTTTGGCAAATGTCGTGAATACGAAATAAGCGGTAACAAAAATTCAAGGCGAAGAATATAAAAAATAAATAACAATTATGGCTGCTCCCGCACAACAACAGCAATCTGGAGATAATTCACTTGCTCCACTATGGATCGTTCTTTGTATCTTTCTTTTAGGATGGTTGCTATGGGCTTTTTTTCATACACAAATTGTTGCCTGTGCATTACAGATTAAATTTTGGGAGTCGCGTTTAATTTCATTTGCCTTGCCTTCCATGTGGCAACTACCTTTAAGTATTCATCGTCTAATTCCTGCAGACGTAGCTTTTCCACAACTGCTAGATGTCAGCCGTGAAGTCGGCAATTACTTACGTTATCCTATCATCGTGATCCTTGTGGTATTGGCGTTAATTATTTATTTTGGCCATATTAATTTACAATTTAAAAGATTTTATAATATGGAGACGCTTGCCGAAGCGGAAAGAAAAAATTGGCCACAAATTTCTCCGGTCATCAAGCTGGATTTAGTCAAAGAAGATATTGATAAAGGTCCTTGGGCAATGGCTTTATCACCGATGCAATTTGCCAAAAAATATCAATTGTTACATGAAGAAAAAATCATTCCTTCGATGACGATGACTGCAAAAAAGCATAATCAAAGAACAGTGAGTATAAAAAGAGAGGCTGCACATCACGTTTTTGTGATGCAGTGTGGAGAGTATTGGCAAGGTATCCATTATTTAAAACCGGCAACTAAGGCATTATTTGCGGTATTTGCTGCTAGGGCTAATCGCGATCGTGATGGTGCATTGAAACTATTACTGAAAATCGCAGAATCGACCGCAAACGGGCGGTTGGATTTTTCTGGGGCTGATGCCTTGTTAGAAAAACATAAAAATAATAAATTAGTCCAACGCGTGATGCACAGTCATGCTTATGTATTATCGGTAATGGCCTCGATGCTGGTATTAGCAAGAAAAGAAGGAGTTTTAGCGACTGCAGATTTTTTGTGGCTTAAACCGACGGATAGATTATTGTGGTTTATGTTAAATTCTGTCGGCCGTCAAACTGCTTTTGCAGAAGTGAGTGGTCCCTTTGCGCACTGGAATGTTGAGCAGGCGATGGGTAGAAGACTCATGGTTCCTATGGTTGAAGAAGCGGTGAATGGCCTGGAAGCTGCGATTAAAGACATACTTTATATTCCTGATTCTGAAGAAGAAGGGTGAGCGCTGTATGGTAGCTATAGCACGTGGTTTAGAACAAAAACACGAACAAGATCCGCGTAAGTTATTACGCGATACGCGAACGCTATCGCAGCGTTTTGTGGATTTTTTCAAAAATCCTTCAGCAGTGACTATTTTACTCGTAGGTTTTGCTTCAGGCGCTTTTTTTATTCCGGCAATTGCTGACGTTATTTTTTTACTGGGTATTCTATCTTTTCTTTACGCCTATACACGTAAAACCAGTTTACCGTTTCGCATGCCGCAACGTTCGCATAAATTAGATCACAATGATTTAAAAGCCGGAAGTGACAAACCACAAAAAGCACGCGGTATTTGTTTGTTTGGTAATGAAATATCCAGTGGCGAGGAATTGTGGTTTAGCAACGATGATATGCGCACGCACTGTTTAATTTTTGGTTCCACCGGAAGTGGTAAAACCGAAGCATTAATATCATTGGCTTTCAATGCATTGGTACAGGGTAGTGGATTTATTTATGTGGATGGAAAGGGAGATAACAGTTTATTTGCTAAAGTTTTCTCTATGGCCCGTTCCATGGGGCGTGAAGACGATATTCTGGTCGTTAATTTCATGACCGGTGCACGCGATATTGTCGGACCGCAAGAAAAACGCTTGTCAAATACGATGAATCCCTTTGCTAATGGTTCTTCGAGTATGTTATCACAGCTGGTTGTCAGTTTAATGGATAGTAGTAGTAATACTCCCGATGGGGATATGTGGAAAGGTAGAGCGATAGTATTTGTTGAAGCCTTAATGAAATTATTGGTTTATATTCGTGATCAAGGTGGAATTCTATTAGATGTTAACGTCGTGCGTAATTATTTTGAGTTAACACGCGTAGAAAATATTGTTATCGATAAAATATTCCCGCGCGATGGCCAAGAGCCTTTAAGCTTGATGGATATACCCGAAGTCGTATTAGAGCCGATTACCAATTATCTGATAAATTTACCGGGCTATGATAAATCCAAAAAAGGAAAACAAGTCTCACAAGTATTAGAGCAGCATGGTTTTATTACTATGCAGTTAACCCGAGTGTTTGGATCCCTAGCCGATACCTACGGTCATATTTTACGAACTAATTTGGCAGAAGTGGATTTAAAAGATGTGGTTTTAAATCGTCGTATACTCTTAGTGTTATTGCCGGCTTTTGAGAAATCACCTGATGAGTTATCTAATTTAGGTAAAGTGATTATTGCTTCCTTAAAGGCTATGTTAGCCGCAGGTTTAGGTGAGGAAGTGGAAGGAGATTACCGCGATATTATTGAACGTAAGCCTACCAATGCGTTAACCCCTTATTTATGTGTACTTGATGAATATGGTTATTACGCAGTCCCTGGATTTGCAGTGGTTCCTGCGCAAGCACGGTCTTTAGGATTTTCCATTGTTTTCGCAGGCCAAGATTTACCCGCCTTTCAAAAAGCTTCTAAAGAAGAAGCGGCATCGATAGGTGCAAACTGTAATATAAAACTTTGTATGAAATTGGAAGATCCATTAGAAACTTGGGATTTCTTTTCTAAGAGTGCCGGCGAAGCATGGGTCACTAAGGTTGATGCTTTTCAAACACGTGCAGAAAGTGTAATGAATAATTATGCGGATACACGCAGTGCTTCTTCAGAAAAACGCGCACGTATCGATTTGCTCGATTTAAAAGAACAACGAGAAGGTGAAGCACATATTTTATTTAAATCTAAGATTATTCGAGCACGATTATTTTACGCAAACCCACGGCCAGTGGCACGCATGCGACTGAATCAATTTTTGAAAGTGGGTCTGCCGACTAATCGCTATTTGTTAGATTTGCAATCACGCCTGCAAAGTTTTCGCTTAGTGACTGAGAAGGAACAATTTTCACTCAAAAAACTCGATGAGTCAGCCATTATTAGTAAGTTGTCACAAACTTTATCTGAGCAAGCTGATCTCAGCCCTATTCAGGCGGCGATGCCCGCTTTATTGGCCTTAGATGAGCCCGCAGAAAACAGTAGCGAACAGGAAACTCTCATAGAGGAAACAGCATCATTACCCGCAAATGAACTGAATATATTTACTCCTTTAACTGCGCCACCGCAATTAGTGAGCCTGATGATGGTAGATAATCCGGATCAATTTAACACGGCATTTCTAAAACGTTCTGTAATACAAAAACAAGTTGCTGTGATAGAAAAAGTATCGGGTAAATTTGAAAAACATGCTAATAGTATCGCCACAGAAATTGTTCAGGATATGGCGCTTGCCACACATTATCCACCTGCGTTGCATCATATCTTGCCAGGAGTGGAAGTGGCAAAGGATGTAGACAAATTGTTGTCAGCTATTAAACAGGCGCAAGCAGCGCGTGAAGAAAAGTCATAAACGAGTTATTTATGAAAAATCGAATTTTTTTATTATTTAGTTTTTTGTTGCTTGTCGCGTGTGCGAGCACACCCAAAAAACCACTCAGCCCAGCTGAACAACAGGCTAATTTGTTAAGCGCTATTAGTGAAGGCGGTGTTCGTAGATTGGAAGTGGGTGATGAATTAAGATTAATTCTTCCAAATAATTGTTTTTTTATTAAAGGAACTGCTCGACTAAAAGTCAGCGCTTATCCTACATTAACTAAGCTAGTTACTTTGCTTAATCAAAGAAAAAATTTGGGTATTGATGTGATGACGTTTACTCCAACGCCCGATTTACAACAAGAAACATCGGATTTAGCCAAACAACAGGCCTTAGCTATCGAGGACTATTTGTTAGACCATGGTTTAAGCACACGAATTATTGTTGCTAGAGCATGGGAAAGAAATGCTCAAAGCGATGAACGAGGGGTGAGGTTTGACGGAGATCAACCACAAATATTATCCACCGAGATAAGAACCCGCCATTTACTCCCAGAAGATAGTGAGTGAAGGTAGCTGAGCTAAAGATTTCATAAAAATTTAGAAAATGAGCTAATAAATTATAATTAAAACCTTTTTTTGGAAAATTTAATGATGTATTTAAAGCTAGCTTTTTTGACGGCTATTAGGTTATAGTTCCTTGAAATAAGGGCCAAATTAGACAAGAAGAGGGTCGCCGTGGGGAATCGGATTGAGTTGCTTAAATCGCGTAAAGGGTTTTATCGGTATAATTACAATCGAGTGTGTAGTGCGCTCTTGCTGAGTTTATTGATAATTTTAATATTAAGTGCACTTGTTATTTATTTTGCTATTTTTTCTGCTACTCCTGATTTATATGCAAGTTCTCAAGATGGAAAGTTAACACGTTTAGTTTTATCAAATTTCCCTAACACGACGCGTACTTAATTAATAAGAATAATTTTAAAATTGAGATGACCATGAATGAAGATGCCTTACAAGTCGTTAAATTGCGTAACGAATTTTATCGGGATAATTATAGAAAAGTTGTCGCTGCTTTAATGTTCAGTTTTTTCGTTATGTTGATTTTAGCGGGCGCTTTATTTTATATCGTCACACATCCACCTGAACCACGTTATGTTGCAATGACCCCTGATGGTCATATTGTTCCTTTGGTGGCTTTTACACACCCGAATTTAAGTAATGCTGCCGTATTGGAATGGTCTAATACCGCGGCTACCGCAGCCTATAGTTATAATTTTGTAAATTATCGACAAGCGTTACAACAAGCCGCCGATTATTTTACGCCAGAAGGAAAACAAATGTTTTTTGCGGCAATTAAGAGCTCGAATAACTTGCAAGCTGTGATCAGCAAAAAATTAATTGTTTCTGCTGTGGCGACGGGTGTTCCGGTCATATTAGAACAAGGCTTATTAGCGGGTCGTTATACCTGGAAAGTGCAAATCCCGATGTTGATTACTTTCCAAAGTGCTAGTCAATTTTCTCAGCAAGCAGTGACAATCACGATGTTGATTGTTCGTGTTTCGACATTAACATCGCCACGTGGTATCGGTATTGCACAATTTATTGTATCGGGAGGCGGGGGTATAACCGGTTAACAGCTATGTATTTTTTTTCTGTTCAAACAAAAAAGCGACTGCGAACTATTTTCAGTTTTTTAGCATCAATAATATTAGTTAACCTATTGGCGGTGTCGATGGCAGCTGCAGAAAATTTAGTTAAACAAGATTCAACTCCCAGCAAATCATCAGATGTTGTTAATGGTAACGATAAAGATTCAGTCTCAATTCAAGCGCTGAATAAAGCTGCGTTTGGAACAATGGCACAAACGATGTTGCCGATGTCGCCGGAGCAAATAAAACGCTTAAGAGAACTTTTCAATCAAACACAAGCAGCAGCGGCCACTACACCCGGTACGCCTCCACGTCCTACTATTTCATCTCAATATGTGAAATTAGAACCCGGCGCTACTCCCACGGTTATTCGTTTAGCAGAAGGTTATGTAACGACACTCGCATTTCTTGATTCCACAGGCCAACCTTGGCCCGTGGACAATTATGATATCGGTAATCCACAAGCCTTTAATATTCAATGGGATAAAAAAAGTAATCTGTTGATGATACAAGCGACTTCTTTATACAACGTTGGGAATCTTGCTGTGCAGTTACGCGGTTTAGAAACTCCGGTGATGGTGACGCTTATTTCTGGGCAAAAAGCAGTAGATTATCGAATCGATTTACGTATTCCCGGTAATGGTCCTAATGCAAAAGCGCTCTTAGGAAGAAATTTACCGCAAAGCGCTGATCCTGAGCTATTAAATATTTTAGAAGGTGTTCCGCCCGCAGGGAATACTGCCTTAAAAATTTCCGGCGGCCTCGCTCAAGTTTGGTTAGTTGGCGATCATCTTTACGTGCGCACGCGTTTAACCTTAATTTCACCCGCCTGGATTGCAACAATGTCGAGTCCAGATGGTATGAAGGCCTATGAAATGCCTAAAACACCTCTTATCTTGGGTTTTGAAGATGGACAGTCTATCCAATTAAAAGTTGAAGGGTTTTAAATAATTTTATGAAACTTCAATTACAAAATATTGCCAATTTATTTAAAAATATACGTACGCGTAGTATTATTATCGTAACAGGTTGCATACTTGTATTCGGTTTTTTGTATGGCTACCTTCATCTTACACATAAAAAAACCGGAGATACTTCAATCCAATTGAAAGATTCTCCTGATATCCAATCCGTTCCGGGAGGTTTAACACAATCTCCTTCCGCCGACTATCAACGTTTACAAGCACAACAAAATCGTGAGCAAGCCGCTATAGCCGAAAAAACTGGTGCTAGTTCTATCCCAACCTTATTGGATTCTAATCAATTCAATCAAAATCAAATCGGACAGAGCATTAATGGCAACTCGCCTTGTCCAATGATGAATAATGGTTGTTCGCCGTGCGATGCCTGTGCAAAATATATGGCATGTGCGGGCATACAGTCGACAACACCCCTGGTATCTTCTTTACAGCCCAGCCAATTAAAATCGGGAACCTTAATCTACGATACACAAGGAAAAGTTATTGGCCATCTGGGTGTTGACGGCAAAGTAAGAGATGGTAATGGACAAATAATAGGACAAGTAGGACCTGATGGTTTAGTTCGATCCGAAGATGGCACCGTGATAGGGAGTGCTGCAGTCCCTGCTATGGGGGATCCAGTTTATGATGTGGCCGGCCGTTTAATAGGTACGGTAGGTCGAGATGGAAAAGTTAGAGATGCAAAAGGTCGCGTTATTGGCATAGTGGGTCCTGATGGTATTGTACGTAATCTAAAAGGCGCAGTGATTGGTAAAGTAGTTGTCCCTAAAGCCAGTATTGTTATCCCCGCTTATGATAAAAAAGGCCATCTCATTGGTACAGTGGATGCCGGTGGTAAATTAAAAGATGCCAATGGTCATGTTATTGGTGAAGTTGATGCCGATGGTACTGTGCGTAATGCTGAGGGTGATGTTATCGGTAAAACCGGTGTTAACATGGCCGGCGCTCCTGTTTATGATCCTGAAGGTCACTTGCTGGGTACTATCGGTACTGACGGTAAGTTAAGAGATGCAGCAGGAAATGTTATCGGTGAAGTTGATGCAAATGGTGTGGTGCATAATTCTGCTGGAAAAATTATTGGTCATGCGTATTTAAAGGGAACGCATGAAAAAAGACAGGCTATTCCAGGCACACCCGTTTATGACCGACAGGGCAAATTATTAGGGACGCTGGATAGCGACGGCGAAGTACGAAATGCACAAGGAAAGGTGATTGGTAAGTTAGATAGCGATGGTTTGGTACGTGGATTACATAATGAAATTATTGGAGAACTCGGCGCAACTGCACCTGGCACGCCGGTGTATGATGATCAAGGTCACCTCGTTGGAACGGTGGGTAGCGATGGCATTGTTAGGGATGTACAAGGTAAAGCATTAGGAAAATTAGGTGCTGATGGAATTGTTCGCGATAGGCAAGGCAATCCGATTGGCAGCATTACACCGCCACATAAAAATAATAATATTCCTTTAGCGTCAACAACCAATAGTGATAATGTAACTAATGCTGCTGTGAGCTTACTTCCGAATAATTCAAATAAACCCAATCCAGAACTACAAAGCATTTTAGATAGACAAGCGCAACAAATTTCAGCTCAGAAAGCCGATCAATTACAACAACAAATGCAGAGTTCGATGAGTACCCAAGCCAGTCAACTTTTTGCAGCTTGGGTTTCACCTAATCAACAATATGTGGCAGGAACTCCAGATTTAAATCGTCTTGGGGCGGGTTTAGGTGGCGCTTTGTCTGGATCGCCAGCACGCGCCATAGCCCCTCCTGCAGTAAAAGCTGGAACGATTATGTATGCAGTACTTTTAACGGCGGTTAATAGTGATGAACCAGGCCCGGTGCTCGCTGAGATAGTACAAGGGAAATTTAAAGGTGCTCGTATAATGGGTACTTTAAGCAATCAAGGTCAAAAGGTCTTGCTTTCCTTTAATACCTTAACGTTACCCAAATTATCCGAAAGTGTTGCAATTAATACCGTTGCGATTGATGAGAATACCGCACGAACCGCTTTAACCAGTGATACGAACAATCATTATTGGTTACGTTATGGAACTTTATTTGCTTCCGCTTTCATCCAAGGTTACGGACAATCCTTTATTAATTCGGCGCCAAATTATAATATTTCTCTTTTCCCGCCTAACCCTGATAATCAACCACAAAAAAATCTTTTATCCCCACGGGATAGAATTTTTGTCGGTTTAGGTCAAGTGGGTCTGCAATATTCATCGGTATTGAGAAATATATTTAATACGCCACCGACAGTGAAGGTTTTTTCGGGAACACCGATGGGGATATTATTTCTTTCCGATTTAGCGGCATTGCCGACGAGTTAATTTTTATGTTTATTACATACTCACAGCAATTGGATTTTTGGCAAGGCGCCGCAGAATGAAGCAATTAGAGTGTATTGATATACATGAGGATTGCAAATTGAGCGGTAACACAGGCAAAAATTCAAGTGTGAAGAGTATACTTTATAGAGTGAGGCAATAATGGATAACAAAAACTATAATTCTGATGAAGAATACAAGCTTCAGGATTCGACAACAGAATCTGCGTCACACTTTTCTGACGCAACGAAGAATGCAGATCCGGCCTCTGCTATTCTGGAAAAGACACAGCGTCATCATATTTTTTTAATTGTATTTATAATCTTTGCTAGTTTGGGCATTTATAAAATAGTAAGTACATTAATTCATAAGATGCATGCTACGCCTAAGCCTAAAGTTGTCGCAATTGCACAAAAACCTGTTCCGGTAATCCCTGCAGCTGTGCAAGCTAACAGGGTGCTTGATAATCGTTTTAATCATTTAGAACAAGAGCAACGTGAATTGCAAGCGCATTTGCAAACTTTCGATTCAGATTTAAGTGATATTAGATCAACTTTAGCGGATCTTAATTCGCGATTAGCCGATATCAATCAACAAACTCAGCTACTGCATACGCAGCAAGAAGCTTTTTTGCAAAAACAAAAAAAAGCAGAAACTAAACTCATCGAAAGAAAAAAATCCGCACCTAAACCTATTTATTATGTGCGCGCTATTATTCCAGGTCGCGTGTGGTTAACCTTGCAAGATGGTTCGACATTGACTTTATGCATGGGAGATAAGTTAGCAGGTTATGGTGTTATAACCGCGATAGATCCTAGTCAGGGAACGATCACGTTAAGTTCGGGGGCTATTATTGGCTACAATCCAGACGATAGATAATTAATATGTACTTATTTAAAGGCGACAACAATTTAATAAAAAAACAGTGGAGGAATGCTCTTTTTCTCCTGTGTTGCTTGTTGCTTAGCGGATGTGGTAGTAGCGCTCAGTATGCGAATCTTGAAACCATGTTGCTCCATATTACCGATCAATTTCCAAATATTTATCGTCTAATTACCGCCTTAGCTTATTTAATGGGGATAGCTTTTATTTTTCGAGGCGTCTATCAATTAAAGGTGTACGGGGATTTACGTACCATGATGTCAGTCCAAACTAACTTTAAAGCGACAATGATGGTCTTTTTTGCCGGCACGGCCTTGCTCTATGCACCGACTGCTTTTAACAGCATGATGCTATCGACCTTTGCGACCACCGATGTGAAGGATCCAATGAGTTATGTGCAGGCCCATGATGTAACTACGCTATTAGCCTCAAGGGCGGTTTTGCTCTTTGTCCAATTAATAGGTACTATCTCGTTCATAAAAGGTTGGGTCAGCCTGACCCATGTATCTAATCCTAATGGCAGGAGTTCCATGGGTAAAGCCGTTACGCATATTGTTGCTGGTCTTTTAGCGATTAATATCGAAGGCACAAAAGAAATACTACAAGCTAGTTTTACGTAGTATGTAATAAAAAGTATATAAATTTAGTATGTGGAGAGTTTAAAAAATGAAGAATAAATTCCTTAAACCTATGCTGATTCGCGCAAACATATCTCGTTTAAGTCAATTATGCCTATGGATAAGCGCCTATTTTTATACCAGTTTAGCCTTAGCAGATGATGACAATTTAGGTAAGGTGGCTAGCACGATTACTAGTTCTTTTAGTCAACTTGCTAAATTGATTACTGCAGGTGCTTATATGGCGGGTATTGGTTTTTGCATGGCATCGATGCTGAAGTTTAAAGCCCATAAAGATAACCCTACACAAATCCCTATTGGTACACCCATTGCTTTATTGTTTATTGGTGCCGCATTGATATTCTTACCAAATATATTCCGTATTGCCGGTTACACAGTTTTTGGTGGAACCAGTGGAGCAGGTGGCGTCTATGGTACGACTGGGCTTCCAGGAGCAGGTCAATAAAACATCTTGGAAAGGTCTTATGCGAGTTAGGGTGTTTACTAAACACCCTAACGTATTAGATTCTTATTATTAGAGAGTTTTTTGTTTTGAAGGAGTCAAGCAAAAGCCATCATTTAGTTTACAATAGATGAGTTTAAGGATTAAAAAATGCATGAAAAATAAGAAGGTGATTTTGGTTAAAAAATTAAGTGTCCAGCGATACATATTCGTTCTTACAGTGATGCTGAGTAGCTTAGCTTACGCGGCAATCAGTAAAGCCGAGGTGCTGACATTAGGTGAAATGGCCTTAAAGATTACCCAATCATTTTATGGTTTATCGAAGTTGATTACTGCGGGTGCGTATATGGCAGGAATCGGTTTTGTAATGGCATCGATGTTGAAGTTTAAAGCGCACAAAGATAATCCGACACAAATTCCGATAGGAACGCCGATTGCCTTATTATTTGTCGGATCAGCATTAATTTTTCTACCGCATATATTTATTATAGCCGGTTACACAATTTTTGGCGGGACCAGTGGTGCAGCTGGAATATATGGTACAACTGGATTGCCAGGTCTTTAAACTATGTATTCGATTAAATTGAATGTAAATCCTCATGGTTGGCGACTTTTTATGCAACGTAAGTTGGATCCGCGTTTTGAGGAATTTAGTCAAAAAATTTGGCAGCGCGATGAATTTACCTGTCAATTTTGTGGCTTACAATCAAAAAAACACCAAGAAGTAGTTAATTTGGATCAAAATTATCATAACAATAAACTATCTAATTTAGTGACGGCTTGTAGTTTATGCACCCAATGCTTTTTTTTAGAGTCCGTTGAAACCTATGGCGGAGGGGTGCTAATTTATTTGCCTGAAGTATCGCAAAATCATTTGAATGGATTTTGTCACTTATTATTTACGGCAATGAATAATGAAAGTAAATATAAAGAAACCGCGCAAAATGCTTATCGAAATTTAAAATTACGTGCCGAAATTATTGAAGATGAATGGGGAGCGCAATTGCAGCAACCCTCAATTTTCGGTCAGCTTATTATTGAATCTGAAAATAAAAATTTATTAAACAAAAAAATTTTTACCACGATTCGTTTATTGCCTTCACGGGCAGGGTTTAGGTATCAAAGTACAGATTGGTCACGTTCGATCACAACACTTTTACAATAAAAAAATTGCATGGCTAAATTTCTAGATTCATTTTTAGATGGAATAGATTCCTTTCTAGCTTGGTTGAGTACTTCACTTAAGCAGACTGTGGAATCCTATTGCGATTTAGAAACCGCCGATAGTCCTAATGTACTTGTTGCCCATGATGGCTCACTCATTTCAGTCATTCAGATCGTTGGAGTGACGCAACTTATAGGAACAACTGAATTTCAACGACTACATGAAGGATTAACACAGACCTTGCAAACCGCTCTATCGCGCTCAGGTCACGCACTGCAAGTTTTATTTCAATATGATAGAAATGTTGTTTCAGAATTACTAAAAGAAATTTTAGAACCAGGTAAACAAACCAGTCAACGTTTAAATTTAGATTTAAGTGATTTATTCGCTGAACGCATTAATTTTCTAGCAAAACATTGTGCTTCTGAAAGTGTATATTTTGTTTGTTGGACGCGTCCAATGAGCTTAACCACAGAACAGTATCAGCGTGCTACCAAAGATAAATTAAAATTTATTCGCGAAAAAAAAATACCTCCTTCCATACTAACCCAGAATGTGATTGCTGCTATTCCAGATTTACGCGACTCGCACGATGCATTTATTCGTTCGATACGCCATGATTTAGCTAATTTATATATTACCGCCAATTTATTAGAAGTTCATGATGCACTGCATGCGATACGCTCGGTAGCTGATCCCGCTTTTACCGATAAAAATTGGCGCCCGGCATTGCCAGGGGATAAAATTTCACTGAAAGAATATGACCGCTCTCGCAATACGATTTCCGATATTCTATGGCCTTCATTGGCGCGTCAAGTACTACCCCGTGATGCCGAGAATTTGGATTTAAGGACGGTACGCTTCGGCGATAAGATTTATTCGTGTGTTTTTATTGATCTGTTACCGAAAGAAATAAAAACCTTTAATTCCTTACTACAACGTACTTTATCTGCAAGAATTCCGTGGCGTATTTCTTTTTTTGTTGAAAGTGATGGTTTACGTTGTATTAAATTACGATCGGTATTAGCTTCTATACTGAGTTTTTCTTCAGCGCAAAATCGCTTACTGAGTGATGCCAATAATTTATTACAATACGTGGCTATTAATACCGATGATGCGGTGGTGAGATTACGCGTCGCCGCCTGTACTTGGGCACCCGAGGGCCAAATAGGTTTATTACGCACGCGTGCTGCAGAATTAGCTAAAGCTATCGAAGGCTGGGGTTCTTGTGATGTTTCTGAAGTTTCAGGCGATCCGTTTGGAGGCCTTGCTTCAACACTGTTAGGTATATCCGCAGAAAGTGTCGCAACACCGACTATACTTCCGTTTTCGCAGGTCGTTTATATGTTACCGATTACACGACCCGCATCACCTTGGAAAACCGGAGCACAATTGTTTCGAAGTCCTGATGGTAAGCCATGGCCATTTCAGCCGGGTTCTAGTGAACAAACGACTTGGATCGATCTGATTTATGCACGTCCTGGCTCAGGAAAATCAGTATTATCTAATACCTTAAATTTAGCGCTTTGTTTGGCGGGCGGTTTACAGCGTTTACCACGTATTGCCATTATTGATATTGGTCCGTCGAGTAGTGGTTTAATTTCTTTATTGCGCGAGGCTTTACCAGTCGCTAACCGGCATTGGGTGGCCTATCATCGTTTGCGCATGACTGCGGATTACTCGATTAATCCATTTGATACGCAACTAGGTTGTCGTTATCCAACACCACAAGAGCGTAGTTTTTTAGTTAATTTTTTAACGCTATTAACGACGCCGTTAGGTGCGGTGAAGCCTTACGATGGTATTTCCGATATGGCCGGCTTGGTCATAGACGAACTTTACAAAAATTTAGCGGATGAAGGCATGCCTTATCCTTACACGATAGGTATTGAACCCTTGGTTGATGGAATTTTAGAAGAAATGGGTTTTATTCCTGATCAACGTACGACGTGGTGGGAAGTCACTGATGCTTTATTTATTTCTGGATTTCCGCATGAGGCTATGTTGGCACAACGCTATGCCATGCCTTTACTTGCTGATGCCGCGGCTATTTGTCGTACACCTATCATTGAAGACCTGTATGGGAAAATAACCGCGCCAACCGGAGAAAGTTTAATTAATGCTTTTGCACGGATGATTTCCAGTGCAATACGTGAATATCCGATTTTATCCCGCGTGACCCGTTTTGATTTAGGTGAAGCAAGGATAGTCTCATTAGATTTAGATGAAGTGGCAAAAAGCGGTGGCGATGCTGCGGATAGACAAACGGCAGTAATGTATATGTTGGCACGTTATGTATTAGCGCGGCATTATTATTTAAGTGAAGAGAATTTAAACGATATTGCCAGTCAATATCGAGATTACCATAAGCAACGGATTGTCGAATTACGCGAAGATCCTAAACGCATTGTATTCGATGAATTTCATCGAACCTCAAAAGCCAAAGCAGTCCGTGATCAAGTGATAGTGGATATGCGTGAAGGTCGTAAATGGAATATTCAAATTGCATTACTTTCTCAATCCTTAGATGATTTTGATGAAGTGATGGTAGAGTTTGCTACCTCTATTTATATTATGGATGCGGGTCCTGCACAATCGGTAGAAAAATCGGCAGAAACCTTTGGTTTGTCACCCACCGCTAAAATTGCATTGCGAACACGTGTGCACGGTCCCCGTGAAGGTGGGGCTACCTTCTTAGCGCAATTTGCAACAAAAGAAGGCATGAATACCCAATTGTTAACCTTAACCTTAGGCCCAATCGAGTTATGGGCGTTTAGTACTACGGTAGAAGATGTAAATTTACGTAATCGACTTTATCATCATTTAGGGCCAGTTGAAGCGCGACGCGTATTAGCGCGTTTGTTTCCAAATGGTAGTATTAAAAAATTAGTAGAAAGACGTTTAGCAAGCATAAAAGAAGAACAGGGTGTCATCACTGAAGATTCTAGTTTAGGAATTATTGAACAAATTACCTCTGAAATTCTGGCTCATTACAACAAAGATCCAGAATTATCCGCACTACCGGTCACTTAACAACATTAACAATAAGTATGTGTAACAATGATGATCGACAACCAGGATAGTCGTTTTGTTTTTTTTACACAAAGAAGAAGTCAGTCAATCGAAGCATGAAGCACTCAGTCATATCCGTTTTGGAAATAATAGTTTAGTTAAGCAATTTGAACGCGATAATGAATTAAACTAGTTTAACGATTGTGCAGAGTGGTCTATCCGAGCAAGACAAAATTAAAGCAGATACTTTGTTAAAAAGTATGCTGTTATTATTTTTTGGGCCTTTATTGGTGCCAGTTTAATGAATTGTTATGGTTTTAATAATAGTGAGACTCATTCAGGTCGTGCGTGTTTGGATTGTTTAAGTTTTTCCCAATATGGTTCTTTAAGTAATATTTTATTTCCTAAAACCAATATAATTAACTATAACCATTTGGTTCGTTAATTGCTGGATATGAATTAGAGAAAAAAAAGAGGATTATTTCAGCGAAGAACCAAACAAATCTTTATAATTTTTATCAGGAAGCAGACAGTAAAAAGATCAATTCCTTGAAGATAAATCGAATTCAATGACACAATGCTGCTTTCTTAGTTTATTTTTACCTGAATGATAGGTTCACCGAATTTTATTGATGAGTAATAACTAAAAAAATATTTTAGTATTTACGCGTTTAATCTATAGTTACTTAACTATTTTACATATTTTTAAAATTACTTCAAAAACAACAATAGGAAACCATGATGTACGTAGATGCTGTTATTGACCTTTCTGAATTTAATTCTTCGGTTAACTTTGCACTTATAAAAGATGCAGGTATCGTAGGTGTATTTCATAGAGCGACCATAGGTAGCCCGGAATTGGTAGAAGAACATAAACAAACCTATAAAACCGAAGATCAAAAATATCGTGAACGAGCACTTCAAGCAAAGAAGCAGAAGCTACTCTGGGGAGCTTATCATTACGGACTGGGAGGATGTGGGGCGGAACAAGCACGCTATTTTCTCCAGGTAATACGAGCGCTTAATCAAAAAACCGATATATTAATGGCTTTAGATTTTGAAGAGCCTAAAGGTCGTGGACAACCTATGGAGTTAGAGGACGCAAAAAATTTTATTCATGAAGTGCACTGTCAAACGGGACATTACCCGCTTCTATATGGTGGACGTGTGTTGAGAGAAAAAATCCAAGCAGCTGTTACTTCAGGTAAGAAAGCTGACAAAGAAGCGTTAGAGCTGCTAAGACACTGTGAAATTTGGATTCCTCGTTATGGAGAAGAATCCACCATTATTTTGCCACCAGGTTGGAATGCCTGGACTTTTTGGCAATACACCGATCAAGGAAAAATATTAGGCCTAAGTGGTTTTTATGATCGAAATAAGTTTAATGGCAATCTAGTAAATTTAAAGAAGTTTTGGTGTTCAAAATCGTTGAATATAAACGGCCATCATTTGCATGCAAAACATTGTACATCATTCTGTTAGGGGCTGTTATTTTAGTTAGTTGCCACTATTTCTATACGTAAAGCATGGATCGCTTTACCGATAGTATCTTTGCCCAATGCGGCATAGACCAACCGATGACATTCAACTAAAGGTTTATTTTGAAATAATGGTGACGAGATTTTCACAGCAAAATGACCGGCGCCGGCGTTGGCATGACCGATGTGTTGATCGCCTTCGTCAATGATATCCAAAAATGTGGGTGCCAGCGCCTGATAAAGTTTTTTTTGAATCGTGGCAGCGGTATCGCAGGTAGAATTATTTTTCATGTTTTTTCATCGGATCGAATATAACGCGCTAAATAAATAGCTTGCACGAGTATAAATACAAACGTAATCCCCAACAAGCCGAATAATTTAAAATTCACCCAGGTATTGGTATCAAATGTATAAGCGACCCATAAATTAATACCGCCCATTAAGGTGAAAAATATAATCCAATTTCTATTTAAAGATGACCAAAGGTGAGCAGGTAAGACCACATTAGTTTCTAACAAATGCTGAATTAAAGGTTTTTTTCCAAAATATTGAGTCACTAATGCGCCGCAAGCGAGTAACCAATAAAGAGCAGTCGGTTTCCATTTAATGAATAATTCATTATGTAGCAATAATGTGCCGCCTCCAAAGAAGAGGATGAGGACTAAGCTAATAAGTTGTATACTAGGCACAGTACGGTGCTTAATCCAGTAACTGATTACTTGTAACAAACTGATAATAATAGCCGCCGCGGTTGCTACATAGATGCCAAAAAGCTTGTAGGCGATAAAAAAGACCACTATGGGCAGAAAATCGAAGAGTAAGCGCATGAAATGAAGGTAGTAAAGATTCGATAGTACCTTAGTATACTCCCAGTAGTTGGGTTTCTGTCAAGGTGCTGCCAACTTGATTAGGAAAGGGTTAATAATGTGAACCAGTTTCTCAAAATCCATCCGGAAAATCCCCAGCTGCATTTAATACGGTTGGCAGCAAATATGTTGATAAAAGAAGGAGTCATTGTTTATCCGACTGACTCCGCTTATGCTTTGGGCTGTCAATTAGGTAATAAAAAAGGTTTACAGCGGATTAGACAAATACGTCAACTAAAAGATCAACATTGCTTGACTTTGTTGTGTCGAGATATTTCAGAAATGGCACTCTTCGCTCAGCTAGAAAACCCTATTTTTCGTTTAATAAAAGCCAATACACCGGGTCCTTATACTTTTTTATTGCCTGTTACCTCGCATGTGCCACGCTATTTAATCAATTCGAAACGTAAAACCATCGGTATAAGAATCCCGGATAATAAAATTGTGCATGCGCTCTTAGAGATGATCGATCAACCCTTAGTGAGTACGACCTTGATTTTGCCCGATACAGATTTACCTTTAATCGAACCAGAAGCGCTAAGTGACATTTTAGGTAAGCGCGTCGATTTAGTGATTGATGGAGGTTTTTGCGGCGTAGAACCAACCACCGTGATTGATTTATCCAGCAATACACCAGAAATTGTTCGTTGTGGTAAGGGAGATATTAAGCCATTTCAATCTATTTAATATATACTCTTTGCACTCGAATTTTTGTCTATGTTGGCGCTCAATTCTCAACCCTTTTACGGCACTTGCCAAAAATCCAATTGCTGTGAATATAAAAAATAAAGAGTAATTTATGAAAGTTCGTACTCGTTTCGCACCTAGCCCCACAGGTTATTTACATATTGGTGGTGTTCGCACCGCATTATATTCCTGGTTGTATGCAAAAAAACAGCAAGGACAATTTATTTTACGGATCGAAGATACGGATACTGAACGATCAACAGCAGCAGCGACTGAGGTTATTTTACAAGGCTTGGAATGGTTAGGTTTAGATTATGACGAGGGTCCGATCTTTCAAAGTCAACGTTTAGCTCGTTACCAAGAAGTCTTAGAGCAATTATTAAAAGAAAATAAGGCTTACCGATGTTTTTGTTCTAAAGAACGCTTAGCTGAATTGCGCGAAAAGCAATTAGCCGAACATCAAAAGCCACGCTATGACGGTCATTGTCGGAACCGATCGGCGATATTACCTCATCAAAGTTATGTTGTGCGCTTTCGTAATCCTTTAAACGGCGCAGTCATTGTTGACGATCAAGTCCATGGCCAAGTTATTTTTCAGAATAGTGAATTAGATGATTTAATTATTGCGCGCAGCGATGGCTCGCCCACCTATAATTTTACTGTAGTCGTTGACGATAGTGATATGCGTATTACGCAGGTGATCCGTGGCGATGATCATTTGAATAATACACCAAGACAAATCAATATATTATTAGCCTTAGGTGCAAGTTTACCCGTCTATGCCCATTTACCGATGATCTTAGGTAGTGATGGTAAAAAACTTTCGAAACGAACCGGCGCAGCCAATATTTTACAATACCGAGACCAAGGTTATTTAGCGGACGCGGTATTAAATTATTTGGTTAAATTAGGTTGGTCACATGGCGATCAAGAAATTTTCTCACGGTCAGAAATGATTGAGCTTTTTGATTTGCATCATTTAAATAAAGCACCCGCTGCGATTAATCCCGATAAACTCATTTGGTTGAACCAACATTATTTAAAGACTGATGACGCAAAGCAAATTGCACAATTATTAGCTAAAGAATTCCAGCGCTTAGGGATTAACACCGAAAATGGACCTGACTTAATTGACGTAGTGGTTTTGCAACGTGAACGCGTAAAAACATTAGTTGAAATGGCTGAAAAAAGTATTTATTTTTATTTAGCACCTCGCTTGGATAAACAGACTATTTCCGAGGACGTTCTGGCTGTATTGAGAGTTTTACACGATCGTTTTCAAGCACTTAACGTTTGGACAGACGAATCGATACATATGGCATTAATCGAAACAGCTGAAGCGCTTTCTTTAAAATTAGGCAAAGTAGCACAGCCTTTGCGCTGGGCCATTACCGGTGGCAATATATCGCCGCCTATGAACGCGACATTGCATTTACTCGGGAAGAAAGAAGTTTTAGCGCGTTTGCAAACTCTGCTGGATTGACTCTGTTTAGCCTTTAAAAGTTCAAAATAATTTGACAGATTTTTCGTATTCAGCTTAAAATGCCCATCATTGGGGCTATAGCTCAGCTGGGAGAGCGCTTGCATGGCATGTAAGAGGTCAGCGGTTCGATCCCGCTTAGCTCCACCATCAAGTCAAACTCCACTCAGCTTAATGTTTTTTGAAAACTCTCCTACAAAATTTTTGCAGAAACTGTGCCTTTGATATAACGACAGTCGGATGTAAAAAATTAAGCTTATCTTTTAGGGTATTTTATGAAGGAGAATCTTATTTAAATAAAATACTTTTTTTATTTTAAAAATACGATACCCTGCGCAACAATAATATATTAAAGCGATAAAAAGGAAGCGTTTTTGACTCGCAGCAAACTCAACTGAATAAATAATTTGTTGTTATCAGTAATTATCTTACCGGACATGGCTTTTTAAGCGAAAATAAATTATAACTACTTAAAATCTTTTAGCCGAGATCGTATAAAATCTTAACAATTAAATAACCGAGTAAAACCATGAAACAATTGTTGATAGCCATAACTGCCTGTTTACTTCTGTCTGCTCAAATGGCTTTCGCTAAGGATCAATTTCTTATTGTTTGTGCGCCATTGACGCAAAAAAATCCTTCAATACAGCAAGCAGCTAAATGGTATCGCGATTCAGCAGAAAAAAAAGCCAGTTATCGACAGGTGTATAACATTGGATCGGCTTATGTGAAACAATGGGTAGAGCAGCATCATCCTAAAGCCAAAACTTGGGGTGTGGTTTTGGATATTGATGAGACGACCCTCGATAATTCTTGGTATTTTTATCAATGTGCTAGTTTAGCTGAAAAGCCAGCAGAATTTTCACATTTTGTGACTATTCCGCAAAAATCAGTGGCTTTACCCGGCGTGGTTGCGTTTACGCGATGGGTGCATCAATTAGGTGGCTACGTGACTTTAATTTCTAATCGGGATGGTTCTTATGTCGATCAATCTGGCATTACTGCCTTGCAAGCCACCATCGATAATTTAAAACAACAACATGTTACCTTTGATCAAGTTATTTTAGCCAATAATAAACAATCACAACATCCAGCCGATAAAAATCCTCGTTTTAACGCAGTAATACACGGCTGCTATGATGAGCATGAGATGGTTTGGTCTAATAAATTACCACCGCATCAAGTGATTGCTTATTTTGGTGATAACATCCAAGATTTTCCTGAGTTTAAGCAAGTTGCAGAATATGCTTTACCGGATAATGCGCCACAATACGATAAATTTGGTCAGGGCTATTTCATTTTACCCAATCCTTTGTATGGTAGTTGGCAAGCCAATCCTTATAAATAATTTTCATTGGCTTAATTAGCTATTGTTTAAGAAATACCAATAGATCCTGATTAACTTGGTTTTTTAACGTCGAACATAAACCGTGTGGAGCATCCGGATAAATTTTTAACGTGGAATCTTTGATAAGCTTAGCTGTAAGTAACGCTGAATTTTTGATCGGAACGATTTGATCGTCATCACCGTGTATGATCAAAGTCGGGATATCAAATTTCTTTAGATCAATCCTAAAATCGCTTTCGGAAAATGCTTTGATACAATCAAAAACGGCTTTGAAGCCTGCTTGCATGCCTTGTAACCAGAATGTATCTCTCTGACCCTGAGAAACTTTGGCATTGGGTCGATTAGCCCCATAGAAGGGTGCAGAAAAATCACGGAAGTACTGTGCACGATCCGCTAAAACATTGTGGCGTATATCATCAAATACTTGCATGTCGAGTCCATCAGGATTAGTGACAGTTTTTAACATAAAAGGAGTAACGGAACCAATAAGCACAGCCTTTGCTATTCTTTTTGTTCCGTGCCGACCTATATAACGGGCAATTTCGCCGCCACCGGTAGAATGACCGACATGGATAACATCGTTAAGATCAAGTTCAGTCACTAATTTTGCAAGATCATCGGCATATGTATCCATATCATTACCTTTCCAGGGTTGGCTGGAGCGACCATGACCACGGCGATCATGTGCAATACACCGATAGCCCTGCTCGGCAAGAAATAACATTTGATCTTCAAAAGCATCACCATTCAGCGGCCAACCGTGACTAAATACGACTGCTTGGCCAACTCCCCAATCTTTGTAATAAAGTTTGATGTCAGCTGAATTTTCTTTGCCTACTTGAATGTAACTCATATTAAACTCCTGTAGCGAATCACCAAGAAAAGAAAAATGCTTCTGTGGATGTTACTTTCGCAAGCTTTTGTTAAAGGGTCAATTTATTTTTTCTATTTTTAATTATTGAATGATCTTCGCCACGCAAGCGGCACGTGCGGCGGCATGGGGATGAATAGAACTTTTCGCCATACAATTAACATAGGATTTCGCATAGTGATCAAAGACTTTCTGTGCTTTACAGGGACATAAACTCACTAGCTGCTGGACAAATTTCCGGCTACCTATTTCAAAATGTTGGTAATCAATCGGATAATCCCAATAGCCACCCCAGCCAATAAAACCATTTTCAGCCAAGATTTCAATTGCATCTTCTGCCATGCCGCTACGAAACTGTTTCTTGGGTCGGTAATTCAAACGGTTGATGGTTTGCTTCGCAGATAGGGCAGGCAAAATAGTCGCACGACCTTGATCGTCAAACGCAACATATGGATTTTGTAATGGATTTATATCGATAGCAACCCCGTAGGCATGCAAAGACCAATCCGAACTGCCGGTTATCGGTCGGCCATTAAAGGCAGAAGTATTATTATCGTTCATTGATGCATTATCATTACCGTTATATTTTTCCATCAATAACGCTTTGTTGATTGGGAATTTTCGATGATATAGCGTATCAAAAATGATTTGGGTATGTTTTGCTAACACATCGAGTACAACGACTTGGCCTTTATCTGTTTGACCAGTAAAATTAATGATAGGGAAATTAACGATTCTTAAGCGCTCACAGGGAATGGGATTTTTGTTAGTAATGACCTGCTGAGGACCTTCTTTTAAATTTTTTAATATTTTTTCGATTTTTTCTGAATTTGTTTTTTCTTTATTTTTTTCTTTCTTAAGAATAAACTCTAACAAGTTATTTTTTAATTTAGCTAATTCATTCCGGAAAATTTTATTTTGATTAGTACGGCCCAAATTTTGCAAATCAAATTTCTCTGCTAACTTATCAGCTTCCTCAAGGAAAAGTGTTGGATTATCAAAATATTTTTCCAATTCCTTAGATGGATCTACGAAAAAGTATTTTTTATAGCTATCATTTATATATTGTTGGTAAACCATGCCTTTTTCAGGTATGCGTTCTTCCCTTAAAAAAGAAGCAATTACAGATAAATCCATTGAATTTCTAGCCAATAAAAAAAGCATTCAATTGTTTAATTTTTATGTCCCGTGTACGCAATAAATTATCACAATGTTCAACGCCATTGGTTTCATTGATCATTCCATCAGTAAATATTGTAAGTGTTATTCCGTCATTAACCTGCGGTAGGAATGGAATAAAAGTACTGGGATAAGTACATCCATCGCCTTTCATGCTCATTATTTCTTGCAATGCTTGTTCTGTAATGCCTATCTGTTTTGCTTTGTTATTCCAAAAATGAAAGAAAATTGTTCTTCTTTGGAAGTTATTTCTTTTACCAAATTTTCGACCTTTTCCCAATAGCTTGTTACTCGATCGGTAGAACCCGAGCAATCGATAGCAATGAAATGTTTCATTATGGGTTCCTTTTTAATAATTTTTTAATCGAACGTTAATATTAACATTAAACTCTTTAATTAGATTAAATTCTACTTGTCATTTTTAAAAAGTTATAAGAAACAAGTTGAATGCTCAGATGGTGCCCCATGGCAAAACATAAGAAAATCTAGCAAATTATTTTAATAGTTCAAGCGTTGTGTGTGAGAAAAATTTTACAGAATTTTTAAAGTTGAATAGTATTTTTAATTACAAGCTAATGTAAGGTAATAGGTTGCATTTAGCCGCATAAGCTAAAGGGTTTTTATTATGTAAATCTAGCGCCGGTAATACAGCAAGAACAGTATGATTTAATTGAAAAAAAAGTTTCTATCACTAACGCTGCCTGTTGTATTGCTTATTTTCTTTATCCTCAGATTTCTGAAAACCCTTTACATACAATTTCCATAGGAATTTTTTACAATAACTAAAGTTGAGATAAAATAAATTTATCTGAATTAATTTTTAGTTTTTTGATCCTGTTCATAATGACTATAAGTACGATGACGTAATTTAGGTTCTCCACCATAACGTCGTGTATTGCGACGTTGTGTGGATGGATTACTAGTAATAGTAGTCTGTTTGCTAGAGTTCACGTTAGCAGTGTTAGTTACTTGCTCAGCAGCTGGTTTTTTTTCTATGCTAGGCGCAGATTGTTCCACAGATCGTGGTGGAATAACGGCTTTTCTTTCCGTGTTATTTAACATGGGCTTAGGCGTTGAGCGGGTATTTTCTTCTGGAATGACTTGAGTATTTATTTTATGTTCCTGTTTTATTGCCGATCTTTCTGAATGTTGTCGTCTCTTATTGGGTACTGGTTTTCTTTCTGATGCCCCAGCAATAGGAGCAGAGACAGGTTTATTATTATGATGTGTGCTTTGTTGATGCGGCGCTGACTCATAACGCTGTTGATGATGTTTGTTATAGCGATTTTGTGATGTCTTGCCGCCATTATGCGGATGCTGTCCGCCACCACCTTCGTTGCTATCTTCCCCTTCTTTATCGCGTCTGTCATCCCGGCGGTGATTGCGAAGTCGGTTATTACGATTTGCTTTTGAATAACGTTTTTCTGAGGGGTGTCGGTGCGGAGTATTATTAGAATGATTGTGTATTGGAGCAGTCGCTAGTTCTTTTTTCGCAGAGTTTTTACTAAGCTCTTTAGTTTTACTGAGATCTTTTAACATACCAAGCAGTCGACTTAATAGACCTAATTGAGTTTTAGGTTTATTTTTGCTAATCGCAAAAGTAAGTGGTTTAACCGCCGGGATTTCTACTAGCTTAATGACTGGCGCGCTATAAGGTAGCGAAGATTCTGCGCAAGATTTATCTAACATTTGATAGCTAGCATTTTCGCTAGCCTGTAGATTAATGTTTTTACCTTGACCCGTAATTTTATAGTGTGGAGATTGCCAATAAGGATTAGGTATTAATAATATATTTATTTTATAACGTTGTTCAATCTGTTCTCTAGCAGCACGTTTTTCATTAATCAGATAAGTAGCCATATCCACAGGTATTTCGACGCGTATTCGCTGTGTCGATTTTTTCAAGGCTTCTTTTTCAATTGAACGGAGTAAAGATAAGCTTAATGATTCGATGGTGCGTACTGTTCCTTCTCCATTACATCGTGAACATAAAGTTTCGTTGGCCTTTCCTAGAGAATGGCGTAAGCGCTGTCGAGACATTTCTAATAACCCAAATGGCGATATTCGACCGATTTGGATGCGCGCGCGATCTTTTTTAGTGGCCAAACGTAAGCAATTTTCTACTTTACGTTGATTGTCTTCTGAGTTCATATCGATAAAATCAATGACAATTAAACCGCCTAAATCACGTACACGCAATTGATGTGCTATCTCTTTAGCCGCTTCTAGATTGGTAGTGACGGCAGTTTCTTCAATATCTTCATTTTTGGTAGATTTACCTGAATTAATATCGATGGAAACTAAGGCTTCGGTGCGATCGATAACGATGGTGGCACCTGATGGGAGTTCTATTTTCCGCTTAAATGCCGATTCAACCGCTTCTTCAATGTCAAAATACATAAATAAGGGAATAGAATTTTGATAAAGCGTAATTCGTGATACAAAATCAGGTCGAATTTGCTCGATGTAATTCTTAATTTTCTCGAATATTTTTTTGTCATCAATAATAATTTCGTCAATATCGCGTCTTAAATAGTCACGTATCGAACGGGTGATCAAATCGCCTTCTTGAAAAATAAGGAAGGGAGCAGAACGCTCATTATATGCTTTTTGTATGGCATTCCATTGTTGAATAAGCAAATTCAAATCATTTTGTAGTTCGTAAAATTCTCTACCCACGCCTGCAGTGCGTAGAATAAGTCCCATATCCTCTGAAAGTTCCATTTGGCTGAGTAAATCTTGCATTTCACGCCGTTCTTCTCCTTCAATGCGACGTGAAATACCACCTGCGCCGGGATTATTTGGCATTAGCACTAAGTAACTACCAGGGAGGGTAATGTAAGTTGTTAGCGCTGCTCCTTTATTTCCACGTTCTTCTTTTTCAATTTGTACCATCACCTCACGACCCTCAAGTATTTTTTTGAGGTATTGGATAGATTGCGATTTTTCGAATTTAAAGAAGGAGGGAACGATTTCTTTGAAGGGTAAAAATCCATGCCGTTCGGGGCCATAGTCGATGAATGCTGCTTCTAAGCTAGGCTCTATGCGACTAATTTTACCTTTATAGATATTTGATTTTTTTTGTTCTTGACCACTATATTCGATATCTAGGTCGGACAGTTTGTTTTCTTCGAGCAAAGCAACGCGGATTTCTCCAGGTTGATTCGCATTGATCAATATTCGATTCTTTTCATTATGCATCGTTGAATCCTATTTTGTATAAAGGCTCAACTAAGCTTGCTTATTTGAAAACGCGATAATCGTTGTTAAAAATTAAAACTGTTACTAATACCTGAAACAATGACCGCTTAATTAATTTAAAAAGGGTGAGTGCGTCAACAGGGTTCCTTGCATAAGCTACTTGGTCTATGAGGCTAAGTAGCATAGGTTTTAACTATCTGATTTTTAACACAGATTATAGGTTTGCATATTCTTAATATACCGTATTTTTTTATGCATATCATATTAATGATTACTGAGCATAAAATTCGCATCGGAAGAACATCATTCCAAATAAAAGGTTGCAAACTTAAGAAGCCGGACTAATTCTCTCATTTTGGATTTAAATTTATTGCCAAAAATAAGCTAAATTTATAAAAAACTAAAATTTTTTACTTTAGTTAGCTCTAATTACAAAACGTTGATTTCTTATCATTTCGTTCTGTTTGCGTCAGCAGAAAGAGGGGGGTTAACCCTAGCTATAAACTGACACGGGAAACTAAATCTAGGGTTATTATAACAGTATTTAGTGGGTTGGCAATTAAAAGAGGAGGGCTGCATACCATCGGATTTAACCGGGTGAGAGTCTAATTTTTATCAGATTTTGTTTTACTTGAAAGTTTTGCTATGCTTAAGTTGGCTTCTACTATGGGCTATGGATTTGTCAGTGGGCTTTGTCAGTCATTCACTTACAAATTGTTCTTTAATGCTTTTTGCACTACTTTTTAGATGGGGAATTCTGCTTATGTATAAGAAGTTTTTGGTTTCTATGCTGCTGACGGCGGCGTTAGTCGGCTGTAATCATCAGCCTTCTGATAAGCAAGGAGATCAGTCAGATACTGCGATGCCCGTTCAAGATCAGATGGCTAATCCTGCGAACTCATCCAGTTCGGATGATCAGCAAATGCCGGTAAATCCACAAGCCGTGGAACCTACGCAAATACCGCCTAGCGATACCACGCCCGCTATGCCAGCGACATCTAACAATGGAACGGCAGGTACAGCAGCGCCCGCAGAACCTGCGAATAATGATAATTCAGCTAATTCTGCAGCTGGGGACAATAAGTAAAATAATTGTACTGGTCGTTGAAAACTGCTGCCAGTCTAAGCCTTTTATGGTACTATATTTGTTGCAGATGAAGGGGTAAAAGACCTTCATCTGCTTTCATTTTATGTATCATAGGCTTTGAGTTTTTATGACAGAATCAGCGGCTAATGAAATTATTTCGGTAACAGTTGAGAAGGAATTAAAACAGTCCTACCTGGCGTATGCTATGAGTGTCATAGTAGGCCGGGCGTTGCCTGATGTTCGAGATGGCTTAAAGCCCGTGCATAGACGAGTTTTATTTGCCATGAGCGAACTTGGCAATGATTGGAATAAGCCGCATAAAAAGTCTGCCCGTGTGGTGGGGGATGTGATCGGTAAATATCATCCGCATAGTGATGGAGCGATTTACGATACGATTGTGCGTATGGCACAAACCTTTTCTATGCGTTCTGTGTTGATTGATGGCCAAGGTAACTTTGGTTCGGTTGATGGCGATTCCGCCGCTTCGATGCGTTATACCGAAATTCGTATGTCAAAGTTGGCACATGCCTTACTAGCGGATTTAGCTAAAGAAACGGTCGACTTTGCGCCTAATTATGATGAAACCGAGCAGATTCCTACCGTATTACCCACTCGAGTTCCTAACTTACTCGTTAATGGTTCTTCAGGTATCGCGGTCGGTATGGCGACCAATATTCCACCGCATAATCTCGCGGAAGTTATCGATGCCTGTGTTGCTTTACTAGTCGATCCGGAATTGACCATAGAATGTTTAATGCAGTTCATTAAAGGACCTGATTTTCCTACAGCAGGTTTGATTTATGGTAAGCAGGGGATTCTTGAAGCATACCATAGTGGTCGTGGACGCGTGTTTGTTCGAGCGAGAATCGAACTCGAGCAAGATGAAAAAACGAATAAACAACGAATTATTGTGACCGAGCTTCCTTATCAAGTAAATAAAGCAAAACTCATCGAGAAAATTGCTGAATTGGTAAAAGAAAAACGCATTGAAGGGATTACCGCATTACGCGATGAATCCGACAAAGACGGTATGCGTATGGTCATCGAAGTCCGACGTGGTGAGAACGTTGATGTGTTATTGAATAATTTATTTGCTCAAACGCAATTACAAGTCACGTTTGGTATTAATATGGTGGCTTTGGTCGATGGCAGACCCGTTTTACTCAATCTCAAACAATTAATTACCGAATTTTTGGCGCATCGACGTGAAGTGGTAACGCGCCGCACCATTTTTGAATTACGTAAAGCGCGAGAACGTGCGCATATTTTAGAAGGTTTAGGTATTGCCTTAGTGAACATTGATCCGATGATCGCATTAATTAAAGCGGCAAAGGATCCAGCAGATGCTAAAGCTCAACTGTTAGCGCAACATTGGCAATTAGGTATGGTAGCTGAGATGCTCACTAAAACCGATTTGCTAGAGACACAATTAACGCTAGATGCAGCTAATGAATATGGTGTAAAAAAAGGTGAAAATATTTATCGATTATCACCCGAACAGGCACAAGCGATATTAGAGTTGCGTTTACATCGTTTAACGGGTCTTGAACAAGAGAAAATTTTAAAGGAATATCGCGATCAGTTAGATATTATTGTTGATTTATTAGATATTTTAAATCAACCCGAACGTTTATGTCAGGTTATTCATGATGAACTGATGGCGATTAAAGAAGAATTTGCTGATCCAAGGCGTACCGAAATTATCAGTGTGGATGCTGAAATTAATGAAGAAGATTTGATTCCTGCCGAAGATGTGGTAGTGACATTATCGCATGAAGGCTATGTCAAACGACAAAGCTTAGATGTTTACCAAGCACAACGTCGTGGTGGTCGAGGAAAATCTTCTGGTGATGTAAAAGAAGAAGATTTTATTGAACATTTGTTAATTGCTAATACACATGCCACCTTATTGTGTTTTTCTAGTGCCGGTAAAGTCTATTGGCTAAAAGTGTATAAATTACCTGAAGGCAGTCGTATCGCTAAAGGCCGACCCATCGTTAATTTATTACCCTTAGGTGAGAATGAACGAATTAATGCGGTATTACCTATACAGAATTATAGTGCTGAACATTTCATTTTTATGGCAACAGCCAATGGCACAACAAAAAAAACCAGCTTAATTGACTTTTCTAGACCGCGTAACGACGGTATTATTGCGATTGATTTACGCGAAGGGGATCGTTTAGTAGGTGTTGCGTTAACCGATGGTCAACAAGATGTTTTATTGTTTACCAATGCGGGTAAGGTAATTCGTTTTAATGAAAGTAAAGTGCGATGTATGGGTCGTACCGCCTGTGGTGTAAGAGGTGTCAAATTACAAGAAGGTCAACAGGTTATTTCTTTAATCATTGCTAAGCCCGAAGGGTTAATCTTAACGGCAACCAGTCATGGTTATGGTAAACGCACGCCTGTTCCTGAACATCGTTTAACGAGTCGTGGTGGTAGTGGTGTCGTCGCTATTAAAACAACAGAACGTAATGGTAATGTCGTAGCCGCTGTACAAGTATTGCCTGCCGATGAAGTGATGCTCATTACCAATAAAGCGACCTTAGTGCGTACACGTGTTTCTGAAATTCGTGTCGCCGGCCGCCATTCACAAGGTGTACGTTTGATACGATTGAATGAGGGTGAAACCTTAGTTGGCTTAGAACGTATCGAAGAAGACTTAACAAACGATCCAGAGCAAACGGATAGCTTGATCCATTTAGCGGCTGAAAAAACTAATAATAATGACAACTCATCCGAAGCTTAGTGTGGAAAAACAAACCTTACTTGGTGCATTAATTAATATTGGTGTGATTAAATGGGGTGAATTTACCTTACGTAGTGGTGAAATTTCACCTATATATATCGATTGTCGTGAAATTATTTCTTACCCACCTCTATTACTCAATATTGCTAAGGCATTGTGGGATAAAATAAAACATTTAAAACCGAGTTTGTTATGTGGTGTGCCTTATACGGCATTGCCGATGGCTACCGCTATTTCGCTTGAGCAAAACCTACCGATGTTGATGTGTCGTAAGGAAACTAAAAATTATGGGACAAAAAAACAAATCGAAGGTGTTTTCAAATCGGGTCAAGACTGTTTAATTATTGAAGACGTCGTGACTACTGGCGGCAGTGTGCTACAGGTAGCAGATTCTTTAAAAAAACAGGGCTTACAAGTAAAAGATATTGTTGTGTTAGTCGATAGACAACAAGGTGGCAAAGAAGCGTTGTTCGCCGCAGGTTATCAACTACATAGCGTCTACACTTTATCTGAGCTTACTGAGCTCCATGCTTGATTTATTTGTTTAATTATCAAAATGATCGATAAAAATTAAGCTTAACTTAGCATTTCTATTAATCAATAATTTTTTAAAGCAGGCGTTGTTTCAGTAAAGAGGACTTCCTTGCGTTTATTTAATCTCGAAAGTGTTTCTTTTGTTTCTTCTGTTGTTGATGTTGTATCCAATAGTTTTTCCTCAAATAAAGTAGCTAGAAATAAACTGCTAAGCAACTCAACCGCTTTAAGTTGTTCATAATTTTCTTGGTGAAGATCAAGCGCTGCTTGCTGAAAAAGAAATTTCACTATAGTTTCGTGGCCATGTTGACAGGCTAAATGCAATGCAGTGTTACCTTTTGCATTCGTTTGATTTAAGGTAAAATCATCACAATTTTCTTGAAGGCTTTTTAAATCGCCAGTTGCTGCGGCTAACAGAAAACAAATGCTTTTTCTCTTTGGTAGGATAGAAATTTTTGTCTCATAAAAGGCGTTCAGATAATCGGTTTTAATTTTCTCTCGATTTTCCATGCACAGCTCAATGTAGGTTTTTTTTGAATGTTTAATTTTTCTATCTGGATTAATCCAGATGATTTCTAAACAGTCTCTAATATCTTCGATATCTGTTGAGATAAGCAATTCATAAGGTTTTTTTTGTTGCAGATTTTTTGCATTTTTATTGGCTTGTTTGCTCAATAATTCATTGACAATGCGGTTATGTCCTAACAGGAAAGCAAAATGCAAGGGTGTATTACCGTCTTCGTCGGGTAGATTGATATCAACTTTTAATTCAATTAGTTTTTTTACAACATCGACTTGGCCTACCTTGACTGCTAAGCATAAACAAGTTTTCCCTTCGCTATCTGTTAAATTAAAATTAAATTTTTGTTTGGAATGTGTAATAGTAATAAGCTGGTCGATAAATTTTAATGCATTTTTTTCATCTTCGTTAGCAATCAAGGTATGTAAAGCCGTATTTTTGTAAGAACAAGGATTCATTTCATGACTGGCTTGCAGATTGGGATCAACACCTTGTTCTAGTAACCATTGAAATTTCTCGCAGATTTCCACTCGCGACACAGCTGCACTTTGCAGTAAGGTACCTGAACAAAAAAGTTTATGTAAATTAAGTTGCCCTTTTTTTATGGCTGTTTGGATTTCGCTTAACTTAAATCGGTTACCGGGTAAAAAATATCGAGCAACTTCTTCATCAAAGAAATAATTAGGATCAAAAATTTTCACGTTGTGCAGCAAATGATTGTTTTCTATTTTAAAAGCAGTAAAAGCCCGGTTTGCTACATCATCTTCATCCTTAAAAGTCAAATCTGGAAATTTTTCTTTTAGTGAAGTGACAATAAAGCTACAGTTTCCAGACATGGCATAATCTAAGGAAGAAAATCCATCTTTATCGAACCTATTTTTATGTCCCGCGCCGGCTTTTAATAAACGATAGACAGTTTTTTTGTCATGTTGCTTTGCTGCTAAATGTAAGGGAGTACAGCCTAACTTATTTTGCACATCGACATCTATATCGACGCTAGTTAATAAGAGTTTGGTGCTAGCATAATGCTGATTGATGATAGACCAATGGAGTGCGGTATTACCATTTGAACTTTGACGATTTATATAGTTTTTATCTAATAAGTTTCTAACTTTATCTGTATTGCCTTCCGCTGCAGCGCGACGAAATTCAATTCCTGGATCAGATGTAGGATTGGTTTGCATAACGATGTCCTTGATAATTCTTATTAAGAAAACTTCTTAGCTCTTTTTTTGTGCTAGAGCTTACTAGTCCGTGTGTTTTATATGTGATTAATATCACTACTTTTAAAAAGTAGTTTATACTATACAACTTGATTGGCTGCTATCAATGTTTTTAAAATTTCACTCTATTCTAAGGCTTTCTGATGTCTACATTTAATTGGATCGATTATACCATTATTGCCATCATTGCACTGTCGGTATTGATTAGTGTCATGCGTGGTTTTGTCCGCGAAGTGATTTCTTTAGTTATTTGGGTTGCAGCAATCGCGGTGAGTTTTATTTTTTACCGTTACATTGCTGATTTATTGGTGAATTTTATTCATTCCGATTCAGTCAGATTGGTGGTTAGTTTTGTTGGTCTATTCCTAGTTACACTCGTGTTAGGTATGTTGATTAATTATTTAATTGGTCAATTAGTCGCAAACACAGGCTTAAGCGGTACCGATCGCGTGCTAGGAATTATTTTCGGTATTGCGCGTGGAATCTTAGTCGTTGTTTTATTGATGATGCTAGTCAGTTTAACGCCCTTTGCTAAAGAAGCTTCTTGGCAAGAATCGATGTTAGTGCCGCATTTCCAACCCCTAGAAAATTGGTTAAGCAGCTTCTTGCCCGAGTCCATGCATAGTCATCTCGAATTACAACAGGATCATTTTTGATTCAATTGTTCTTTTATTTTTGAATACGGGTAGTAGGTGAGATAAACATTTCATACGATAATAACTTTTTTCTAGGATAATGACACATTTATATATTTGCTTTTTCTTTGCCTCATCGTAAATGGCGAGCACTTATTCATGGTTAATCCTCTAAGAATTGTAAAATTATTCTTGATAATTTAATAAATCCTTAATCTATTTAGTGCAAAATGTCAATAGATAAATATCTTAGAGATAAACTTATGTCAGAATTTAAAAATGGGAAAAAACTATGGAAATTGGTACGTGAACATGTTGGAAAAGATGATCCTCAAAGTATATATACAATGAAGAATTTCGTTACTGATGCCATCAGAATTAAGGGGATTTATGTTAATGAAAACCTTAGCGACCCCATTCTTTATAAAGCAAAAAATCAAATTAATGCTGTCGAAAAAGGTGTTCATGCGATCCACAGCGCGATTGAAAAATTTAAGAAGAGCCAAGATATTATAGAAGTCTGCCGAGAGATTGCTTCAATAGAGGGAATAGAGACTGATTCATTTGAAACTGGATTGTTAGATGCGACGGAATTACTTGGATTAAAATCTGATTCATTTGAAACTGGATTGCTAGATGAGACGGAATTACTTGGATTAAAATCTGATTCATTTGAAACTAGATTGTTAGATGAGACAGAATTAGTTAGGAAATTTGATCCTTTAGGAGCTCAATTTCGAAATTTTTGTGAGATTCGAAGATATATTCTTCCCTTAAGGAGCGAATTAAAAAAGGAAAACCCTGACAAAGGACTTAAAGAAAAACTTACTCCAATTAAAAATAAGTTATTAAGTATTACTTCCACGCCATGGCAATATGAAAGCGCACGTCAAATTGAAGTCATTTTCATAAATGAAGCCGCCAATAAAATGTTTAATCCACTTTTTGAAAACAAGGTAAAAAGTGAATTAAACAGTGCATGTGGGCAAAGTTGGAAGGACCAAAAAAATACGCAAAAAGATTTTTTTAAAAAATTTTTAAAACTTTTTCTTCATCAGAGCTTTATTTTTTCTAATGCATTTATTCTTAATAAGTTGGGGCAGGAACATTATAGATTCAGTAGCCCAACGATAAGAAGAATTGAATTAAGTTATGCGGACGATACTTTGTTTATCCAAGAAAGTTTTTTGACGCAAAGAATAATGGATTTAAAGACCAACGAAACATTTGAAACCACGGGTGAGGATTTTTTTGTTAAGGGGACCACAAAATATAAAATTAATATTTCTTCCTATAACGAAGGTTGGCTAGCAAAATATGCTTTAATTGATTCTACACTTGAATGTGAGGAAAAATTCAAAGCTATTTTAGATACAAGGACTATTTTAGAAAAATTTCGAGAATTTTTAGAGGCTAGTTTTGATAAGATAATAGATTATCTGAATTTAGATAAGTCTGAAAAAAACCATTCGAAATTTAAACCGATTTTCTTTGTATCAGACACGGGATCTTCGGTATCTCAAGTAATCTGTGATAAGAATGAATATAATGGAAATATTCTCAATATAAAAATAAATAGCCTTTAATAATAGGAATAATCATAGTAATTTTTTTAAGTCGATTAAAGCGCTAAAAATCGTTCGTTAACTAAAGTAGCTTAATGATAATGTTTGATCCGGATTAGCAATTAATACATTGCCTCGATTAGCATGCCAATCGCTTAACACAAAACGCCTAATCCAAATTTTTTCTGTTGATTTTATTAGTTGAATACTGGGTAAATGCGTGTGTCCATGAATGATTTGATTTATACCTGGATGATGTTGCAAGTAGGCTAATAGATCAGAGATGACAACATCATATTTAGGCATAGCAATGGCTGTGTTCGAATGTTCCTGACCACGTAAATACTTAGCAATTTTTTGGCGCCAAGACAGGGGGAGCTGCAAAAATAAAAATTGCCAAAAAGGATAGCGCGACCAGCGCCGATAACGCAGATATTGTTTATCTAAAGTGCACCAACTATCGCCATGCGTGAGTAAGGTGGGATTTCCGTATAGATTAATGATTGTCGGATCAGCGAGGTAGTGACAACCGGTTTGCTGAATAAAACGCTTACCGATGAGGAAGTCACGATTTCCAGGCATGAAATAGGTGGCTATGCCCCTCGCCGTTAAATCAGCGAGTTCGCTGATAATCATTTGATTGTATGGACTTAAATTATCGTCGCCTACCCAGGTTTCAAATAGATCGCCTAATATATATAAAGCGTCGGTTTCCCTGGCTTGCTGGTGTAAAAAATCCAGAAACAACTGGGTTATTTCGGGTTGGTCGCTACTGAGATGTAAATCGGATATAAAGAGGGTAGACATAGGCTTAATCATAGCTTAAGTGATAAATTAGTTTATAGTAGTTATTTTAAGCAAGTACTTTTAAAATAAGTATTTTTAAATTAAGTTATCAATCCTGGACTAAGTTATCAAATTTTAAACAAGTAGTTGATTATGAAAACTCGTTTTGCACCTAGCCCTACCGGCCATATCCATTTAGGCAATGCCAGAACCGCTTTGTTTAATTTTTTATTTGCACATTCGCAAGCCGGTTGTTTTTTATTACGAATAGAAGACAGCGATGCGACGCGTTCATTGCTGACGCTCGCAAAAGAATTAGAAGAAGACTTGCTTTGGTTAGGTTTACCTTGGCAAGAAGGCCCTGATCAAGAAAAAGGTCTCGGCCCTTATTATCAATCTGAGCGACAAGCAGTCTATACACTTTACTATGAACAATTAGTCAGTATGGGTCGTGCCTATCCTTGTTTTTGCAGCGAATCGGAGTTGCTCATGATGCGCAAGCGTCAGTTGGCGTCAGGTAAACCGCCGCGTTATAGTGGTCAATGTCGGCAATTAACGGCAGAGCAAATTGCCGAGAAAAAAGCGCAAGGAAAGCTTGCAAGTTTGCGCTTTCATGTTCTGCCGAAACAAGTTATTCGTTTCGATGATTTTGTCAAAGGCGAGCAAAGCTTTGTTAGTGATGATATTGGCGATTTTGTGATTCAACGCAGTGATGGGTCCGCGGCATTTTTCTTTTGTAATGCCATTGATGATGCTTTAATGAAGGTGACACATGTACTGCGTGGTGAAGATCATTTAACGAATACACCGCGCCAGATCATGTTATTACAGGCCTTGAGTTTAACTATTCCGGCGTATGGTCATATGGCATTAATTGTCGGTGATGATGGTGCCCCTTTATCAAAACGACATGGAAGTTTTAGTATTAAAACTTTGCGAGAAGCCGGTTATTTTGCCGAAGCTTTGCAAAATTACTTAGCACGTTTAGGCCATACCTACTCAAATCCGAATTTTCTGGATATTCATGACTTAGCAGAACATTTTTCATTCAGTCGACTCGGTAAATCTCCTGCACGCTATGACCAAACCCAATTAATGTATTGGCAAAAACAGGCTTTATTACATATTTCAAATGATAAACTAAGCATCTGGCTGGAAGCTAAAATACAAAATTTAGTGCCAGATGCTGTTAAGCTAAACTTTATTGAATTAATGCGCGGGACGATCTGTTTCCCTGAAGAAGCAGTCGCATGGGCAACTATTTTATTTGGCGAAGCCAACGCATTAAACTTCTCTATAGATAGCAAGATTTTTTTGCGCGAAGTCGATCCTCGGTATTGGCAGACACTCTTAACATTATTGGATGAAGAAAATTCTAATTTTAAAGTTTTAATAAAACAGTTACAACAAAAATTAAATCTAAAAGGTAAAGCCTTGTTTACACCGTTACGTTTGGCACTGACCGGACGTCATGATGGCCCTGAGCTGGCAAAGTTATTTAGCCTGTTAGGTAACGAAAAAATTCGTGAGAGAATACTCCATGCTAAAAATTTATAATACATTGACGCAAAAAAAAGAAACGTTTACACCGATGCATGCCAAGCAAGTGGGTATGTATGTCTGTGGCATGACAGTGTATGATTTGTGTCATATTGGTCATGCGCGTGTATTAGTGGCGTTTGATGTGATGTTACGTTATCTCACCATGCAAGGTTACCAGGTGAATTATGTGCGTAATATCACCGATATTGATGATAAAATCATCAAACGCGCACAAGAAAATAATGAAAGCATGTCAGCATTGACACAGCGCATGATAGCCGCCATGCATGAAGATTTTGCACAGTTAGCTATTCTGCCGCCTACGCATGAACCTAGAGCGACCGATGCTATCTCACAGATGTTAGATTTGATTCAAATCTTGCTCGATAAAAATTATGCCTACCAAGCCGATAACGGTGATATTTGTTACTCAGTAGAAAAATTTAAAAACTATGGTGAATTAGCTCATCAAAATTTGGAAAAATTACGCAGTGGTTCTCGCGTCGCTGTCGATGTTACAAAAAAGGATCCATTAGACTTTGTGCTATGGAAAAAAGCGAAACCGAATGAACCCAGTTGGGAATCTCCCTGGGGAGCAGGACGTCCCGGTTGGCATATTGAATGTTCGGCGATGTCGATGGCGGCTTTAGGTGAACATTTTGATATCCATGGCGGCGGTTTAGATTTAGTCTTTCCACATCATCAAAATGAAATTGCACAATCCGAAGGGGCGACCGATCACCAATTTGTTAATACCTGGATCCATGTCGGTTTTGTACAAACCAATCGTCAAAAAATGTCAAAGTCTTTAGGCAATTTTTTTACATTGCGTGATGTGTTAAAACAATATCCCGCAGAAGTCATTCGTTATTTCTTAGTTTCAAGTCATTATCGTAGTCCAATACAGTATAGCCAAGAAAATTTACAAACTGCACAGGCGGCTTTACAACGTTTGTATACCAGTTTACGCGGCTTGTTGAGTAAAGCGCCGCAAACTTTTGATGTTGAACAATTCCAAGGAGAATATCTAGAAAGATTTCAAGCGGCAATGGATGATGATTTTAATACGCCTGAAGCGTTAGCGGTATTATTTGATTTAGCGCGAGAAATCAATCGTTTGCGCGAAACGGATAATAAGCAAGCGTTGCAACTTGCAAAATATTTACAATATCTGGCAAGCATCTTAGGTATTTTGCAACAGGATCCAGAACATTTTTTAAAACTTGGCTTGCAACAAAAGGTAAGCGATGAAAAGAAAATCAATGATTTAATTACCGCACGTAATCAAGCACGAGCGGCTAAAAATTGGCAAGAGGGAGATAGAATACGCGATGAATTATTGAGTTTAGGTGTGGTATTAGAAGATACTGCTACGGGTACTGAATGGCGAAGAAAATAAAAGTTAATAAAAAATCTGCATTCTTATAAATCTTTTTTGAGACTCCCAAGCTAGAATTTCTCTCATAGCTTGGGTAGGACGAGCGATGGCTATCTCGACAGGGTTGATCTAGAGGCAGATTGATTATCAAGTTCACTCTCTTGATTATTCTTACTGTCTTGATTTAATTGCAGATTGAAAACAGCTTGTCCTGCTGCAAGCCAGGAATTTTTTTGGATATCTAAAAATTTATCAAATTCAGGTATAGGTTTTCCTGCATAATTTGCATCTTCAGCAGCAGGTCTGTAATAACTATCGAACAGCTTTTTCACGTCAGAAAAATTAGTTGGTTTGCTTTCTATTTTACACAAAGCAAAATTAGCCCAAGCATTTGCTGTGTTTATTTTGCCATTTTCAACTATTTCTTTCACTGAACAATCTATCGATCCGCCCGCTATGGGAGTTTCGTTTGTCCCTCTCCACCAATGGCCTTGAGTTTTAGTTCGGTATGTTTGGTAAACCTCCTCTACCTTTTTTTTATCTGCTTCATTAAGATTTGAATATAAAATTTTAGTTGGTTCGTACATAATAATCCCCTATTTTTTTTAATAAAAATTATTTGGTCCTTTTACGAACTTAAATAATAACCTAAACTGATAAGAAGCTCAAAAATTTTTAATGAAAAATCTGATTTAATTTTAATTAAAAATTTTTGAAACTGTAAAATATATTTAACTAAAACGTTGATTAAAAAT
>X36_Agile_Frog__coassemble_18_pt1 | contig 40123 bp, 28 predicted proteins | sample X36_Agile_Frog__metabat2_low_PE_001 | metagenome-assembled genome bin X36_Agile_Frog
AAATAAAAATGTCAAAATCCAATAAAAATATTTTAATTTCAAAATTGAAAGAAGTAATTGAAGAATTAAAAAATCAAGTAACTGATCCAAGTTTTATTCATTGCAGAAAAGAGTTTTATAATTATTTATATTTACTTAAAAATAATATTATTGATGTAATCCCCTCCTTAAGAGTCACATTAAAAGAATTATTTCAATTACAAACCTATTCTGGAAAACAAATTATTGGTGATTCGGCAGCATTCAGCGAAGAAGCCAATAAATTTTTGTTAAACAAATTAGCAGAATTAAAAAAATTCAAAGGAGTAATTTTTTATGGTTTTACTGGCGAAGGCGCGAATGGTGTGGTGGCCGAATTAATTGAAAAAGAAATATTATCTCCCAACAAAATTATTGCTAATATCGTTGCGAATGAAAGTCTAACCGTTATAGAAAAATATCAATGCCCACACAGTGAAAAAATACAAAATTTTTTAATTGTTGATGACGGCAAGGGTGGTTGCCAATTTGGGGATGATATCAACCTTTCGGATCCATTGGCTGAAGAATTAATTTGTTTAGAAGGCGGTGTCATTTCCTTTGGTCAAGTACTGAATACTTTAATCCATCACGAAGAACCACACATAATAATTTATACCGGATTACGTAAAAAGGATATCACAGGCCTTGAACGAGCCTTATTTTCTGCTAGTGAATTATTTTTAACATTACAACAAGCAAAACAAAATAACCGATTGGATAATAGCGATCAGTTTGAAAGTATCTTAACAGATTATCTTAAATATCATCGTTTAAATCCTCATAACAATGAGGACAACGAATTAAAACAAAAACAAATTCATGCCTATTTTGAAAAATTTAAACAACTAGAAAAAACAACACAACAACACATATTGGATAAAATAAAATCAATTCAATCCATTAATTGTTCGCAAGACTATTTTCAAGAAAAAAAATTAAACAATTGCGATTTTCTAATAACTCAACCATTTTGTGTTCAAGCCACATATTTTTTTCAAACAAATATACAGGAAGTTAGCATTCAATCAGATGTTATTCCATGTCAAAGTTTAAAAAATCATTGAAAGAGACAAACAGTGTGTAAGCTACAACCAGAACAAATCGGTTTGATTTTTCGACAACGCTGTTTAGCATGTATAACAATTAAGGCATGATATTGTTTATAGAGATCGACACTTCGCGGTAGTTGTGTTTCAAATAGCTGGCGGCAGTATTCATACTTCTCCTGACCTTGTATCAAGTCTAAGCGTTGCAATAAACGGCGCGTGTAGGCATCGATCACGAACACCGGCCGATTGAAGGCATACAGTAAAATATCATCCGCCGTTTCAGGTCCTATGCCCTGCACTTTGAGTAATTGATTGCGTAGCTCCCGGGTGCTTAATTTATCTAAACCCGCGTAAGCACCCTGCGCTAAATACCATCGACAATAATTTTGCACGCGCTGTGTCTTAATCCTAAAATAACCACTGGGCTTTAAACAGATTTCTAAATCGGTGCTGGATAAACCTAGGATTGCTTCGGCGGTTAAAGGTATTTGTTGTTTTAAAAGCAGCAAAGCTTTCTCAACATTCGACCAATTCGTATTCTGCGTGAGTATCGCGCCCAGCATGACCTCAAAGGGACTGTCTGCCGGCCACCATTGCTGGCGGCCGTACATAGTTAGCAGTTTTTTATAGATACTGAGTAATTTTTCTTCGGTCACTGCTATCACTTAAAAAGTGACTATTCTACACAAAATACTTACATAAACGAACATTTTAAACCTACCGGGCTATAAACAGCCATTATATTAATTGGGTTTGAAGGTCTTCATTTCTAAACAAGGTTGAGTCTCTGAGAAATTATTATCTTCAGGATTTACATGTGGTAAAGCTTCGATTTCAGGCTGAGTCATATAATTATTTCTAGATAAAGCCTTATCTTTAAAAAAAATACTTTTACTTATTTTATGAGTAGCGTATTTGCTGGCTTTGAAAAGAGCTCCGCTGCTGCTTAAGGTGCTTAATAACGGCATCCACATCGCTTGAAAACCTTTTCCTACAAATGTCTCACTTAAAAGGTTGAATAGCATATTTGGATTTAGATAAATAGTATAAACTAGGATCGGGATTAAAATATTTAATATTTTATTTTGAATTTTTTCTGAAAATATTTCTAGCGATTGTGCAATGAGTAAACTCCAATAATTTATCCCTAAATAAAAAGCAAAGCTTAGCCCTGCATCTTCTATGCCTACAGATACTGCGCTTCCAATTAATAATGAATTCATACCCGCGCTAAGCATCGCCAAAGAGATTGGTTGTAAGCCACCAAAGATAACATACGGTAAATAAGGATATTGTTCTTTATTTCGTTGTGCTACTTCCTCGCAACCCCCTGCTAAAACACCACTCAACAAAGCTAATATCGGCATGCCGATAGTTATCGCCAATTTTTGCTGATGATAAGGAATCAATCCGATTTTATTTGGTTTGGATTGGGTATTATAGCTTTCAAAAAGATCCTTAATTGTTTGAAATTCTGTGGCATTACAGCTTTTTTCTGCCAGGTCAATTGGCAATAAACCTTCTTTATTAGCAGTAATTTTAGCAGCATTTTCTAGAAGCAATTCTAAATATTCAACAGCGCACTTGCCATAATAATAAAGAAAATGTAACAGCGTATTTCCAGTATTTTCATCGCGAAAATTAACATTAGCACCCTTTTTTATTAAGGTTTTAAACGCAGTAAAATTATTAGCAGCAATTTTAAATATGAGTTCACGACCCATTGCATCCGCATCCGCAACAGTAAGGTTATTTTTATTCGTTGGCATGTATTTCTCAACTAAAAATTAAAAGACTTATTAAGTAGCCGAGAATCATAGGTAGCGAATCTTAAGGATTTCTTAAACCTATTCTGCGTATTAAAAAAATTGATAACAATTAAAATTTTAATAGATTTAGAATCTATCTAAGAAAATAGCGCGCTTTATGAATTAACGTGAAGCCTTACATCGAAAGAAGTAAATCTGACTGACCATTATTTTTTACTGTGGATATCTGTGTATTCAATTCCTAACGGATAAATTTTTTATAAATCAAAAAAATTTATTATATTTTTGTGTCTTTATATAAAAAATAAATCGATTTTTTAGTTAAGGATCTCTTAAGCTTCGCCACCTACGATGAAGATCATTTTTTTAAATTTTCATAGGTGTTTTAATGCCAATTATTTCTAATCAAAATCCATTATTAGAAACTATTCATAACGATATACTTAAGGGACTAGTTACTGATCAAACCTTAACTACTTTTAAGAGTTTTTTAAAGTTCTTTAATCCCTTACCTTGTGATACAAAACTTGTCACTACAGAGTCTATGCCATGTATTGCTGGTGCAGATCATATAATGGAAAAAGTATCGTCGTATAAAAATTTAGTTAAGGATGATTCTTTTAAAAATGGCTTAAACTATTTAACATCTTTTATTGATCAGCATACTTCAGATATAGAATCAACCGATATAGAAAACTTATTACAAATTTGTGATAATTTTTTTAAAATTCCTTTTAACAATTTGGATTTAACTCCTTCACAAATAAATAATATAACCCAAGCCTTTTTTGATTTTTTTGCGAGTATCACCAATTTGCGCGAAACTATTTTTATTAATTCAAATAATGACAAACCCAAGATTATTGAGTTAATAAGCTTATCTGTAGGATATTTTATTCGTTTAAATAAGCTTAATGGCAAAGTTAGTCCAGGTGAACCAAGAGTGACTTACATGATTTATTCGCCATTGATAAGTTATCTTGAAGGCCTAGGTAATTTAACCTTACACTTGAGGCAACAAGATGATGGAGCTGATTTAGGTCCATTTGAAAATAACGCAGTCAGACTTATTAATTCAATGACTAATTTGACAAGCGATCAATTAAGTAATGCCAGATATGCGTTTCTTAGTAAATATCATACTGAGCCTGATTTATTAAATGAATGTAAACGCTTGTTTAATACAACTAACTGCGATCCTTATCAATTTACTAATCAATACAAATTGATTAGCCTAGGAAGAACAGTTAGGAATCCTAATGCAGCGGAACCTATAGCACAAAAATTATTGTTTGGCTCAAATTATGACATAAAATTACGTTTAAAAACATTATGTACAACGATAGATAAAAATAACGCATTAGCTAATTTTTTAGACTACTTTAAAACCACAGTTAAGGAATCCAATAAAAATGAACAAGTTTTATCGGTTAATTTTGTAAAAAATTTATCTTCCCTTTCTTTCCATTTAACCGATGTGTTTAAGGAAACTAAACCTAAATCTAGAATTTACGATAGCTTATACTCCTTAGTATTAACCCTATTAAAAAATCCATCAATAGGCAATCATTATTCCGATGTTTTGCAAGCGATAAGGGCATGTACAGAACAAATGCTTGTTAGATTAGCAGATCAAACAGACCTCAAGTTAAAACAACCTCAAATGGCCATTGAAACTTCAATGAACATTCTTGCAGATATATTCCATCAAACAATGGATATCGCTGCTGTTACAGCGTTTGATAAAAAAGACATTGGAGAAATGATTAAGAAACTTAGCATAGCTTGCCTAAAAATGGATACCTGTAATTCCTTTTCTGCATTAAATCAATTTAGTAAAACTTTAGGCAGTATGGTCCGTAGCTTATCTAAGAGAAATAAAACTGAAACCGATAGCAACGCTGCTCAAGTAATCGAAACAACTGCTCGACAAATTATTCAAAATGCAAACAATACAATTTCAGAACAGCACATACTAAATTTGCGATGGTTCTACCTAAAAGGACGTTATGACACCAAGGCAATTCAAAATTGCCCAAAAGTATTTAATTCTATCGATTGTAATGAGTTAATTTCTGCTAATAAAACAATAATACAGGACGAAATTCCCACGACAATAATTCCTGAAACAACCACGCCAATTGTTATTCAAGCTATGAATACGACCAAATTACCTAGTTATTCTAATACTACTAACTTTAACCGGACCGATGCTGTAAAAGAATCTAATAACAACAATTCAATCAATTCAACATTATCTAATTCTGGTCTAAGCTTAGGAACTTCAGCTGCACATGGTGCAGGATCGGGTATGTTAAATGCTATCATTCAATACTTTGCTGCCAAACATTCTCGGCGGGGCGAACAAACATCAGCAACGAAAGCAGTGATTATCTCTAGCAGTCTATTGGCTCATGCGGCATTTGCTGCAACGTTTCCATTGATGCTATACAAGATACAAGAGCATATAAATCAAGGCAATGAAGACGAAGCGCAACAGCTATGGGACAACTTGCTATTACAAGCACTGCCAACTTTTATTAGCAGTGTCGGTTTAAGTATGGGTTTGCAAATATTTTATGTATGCACGCAATTAATACCCAACCACGCCCGAGCAATTGCACGAAATACGGTGCCTCTCTTGGGGACGGCAGTCAATCTGTTCAAAAATCCTGTCGCCACCGGTGTGCAAATGGCTACATCTATTGCAATTTCTTCTTTAACTTATGGTTTATTTAATCGGATTTCTCCAGTAAATAATACTAATTTTATCGATGTAGAAAAGTCTGCTACGGAAAATAGAACCTTTGAAATGGAACCCTTAAAAGAAGAAAAAGAAAGTGATACTAACAATGCTATTAACGAAATCGAACAAAATTTAACCCCCGAAGAAATTTTTTTCCAAAAAAATAAATTTATTTCATTACCAAATCTAGATAAAATGGCTAGATATTTAAAAGATATCATTGATGACACCCAAGCTTTTTCAGATATGCAAAATTTGCAATCTTCCAAAGAATTGCTTCAAACTCGTTTAAGAGCATTAAACAGTCTTCATGCAGGATTAATATCTAAAGACTTTATCAAATTATCTAAAGATAAAACTCCTGAAAACGTTGAAATTCAATTTAAGTCTAATTGCGAAAGCTTAAAATTCTTAATTGAAAGTATAAATAAAGAGCTGCAAACTAACTATTTCTTCAGTGAAGATAGAAATTTGAAAGCCGATTTAAATAAAATTGAGGGGTTAAACTCTAAAGACCATACCTTTGAGTTTAAAACTAAATTAGGGAAAATAAGAGATAACATTGGATTTATAGACACTATAATCAAGGCAGCTTTTTCACGTAATGAGAGTGATTTTAAAAAAAAACCGCAAGATAATCGTAGAAATACTGTATGTTTTTCTAGTGAAAGTGATAAAGCTAGATATTCTATTGCCTCATCTTCCGATGAGTCTTCTAAATCAGACGGATATGGTAATACAAAATTTAATGATTCAAATATACTCGAAGTACAAAGTTTATTACCAACTAGACTTAATCGTTAATAAATAAACAAAAAAGCCTGCAGAAGCAGGCTTTTTTTCGTCTGTTGTAACTTAGCCTTGCAAAATATTCCGATAATCTACTGCTAATTTTTTCAAATCCAGTTGATTAAAAAATAGTGAATAACACATCCAACAGCTTAATGCAGCTAAATCACGAAATTGATGCGGTATATGATAAGGTTTGACGAGTAATCCTTCTTCAAACAAATGTGCTAATAAACGTTGATCTTCCAAACTGGTTTTACCGACAAATAATAAGTCAATTCTATCCACTAAACCTTGTTCTACCGCTAAGCGTAGATAATTATAGATTAAAATAAAGCCTTTGCTGTAAACCAAATCTTTAGTAAATGGACCCAATGCCGGTAAGCTACCGCGAAAGATTCGCACACTACTTTTATAACTTTCTTCCGGTGTATGTGCTTGCTCCAGAAAAAAATTAAATATTTGCAAGAAATCAGCGCCCTCTTCGGCCATGGCAATACCGGTGACGCGATCGGTCAATTTTTTAATGCGCATTGGCGAAGAAACAAAATGAAATAACTCCATAATAATCGCCAAACCTTCTTGATTAGCAATGGCTGAAGGTGGCCCTTTTCCCAAAAAGGTACAAATGGGTTGATGCATGCCATTCAGTGTGGTGCCCATATGCACCCAACCCTCATGCACTTCTAAAATACGTAAATCACGTTCGCTAAATAAAGCATCTTGTCGAATCTTAATCGTCTCAGCACCGGCAGCTGCATCCGCTACTATCCCATCACTAATGATCACCCATTTTTTCATTTTAGGCTTTTGCAGTTTAGTCTTAGTAGATTTATGCTGTTTAAAATAAATGGATAAACGTTGATTCAATATCTCTGCCGCTTGTTGACTATCATAGCGTTTCTCATCCAATTCATTGAACGTTTTATCCTTAATATTCATTAATGCTTGTGAAACACTCGGCACTAAATCTTTTAAACGCGGCGCATTTACGTAAAAGGCATCATCGGCACTACCATAAAGCTCTTGTGATAAAGCACTAAACTCTGGCGTGCCGCGTGCAGCTAAGAGATTCAAAACATCCTGATATTCTCGACACATACGCAACATTATGTTACCAATGCTGCTGATTTGTCCGACTTCACGATTAATATCGCGCTCGAGCGCTTGAAATTCTTCACGTTTTTTATGAATATTAAAGGCTAACTTATTTTTCAGATAATATTCAGCATTTACTTTAGGTAATTGTTTGCATTTTTTTTTAAAAAAATCGACTTGTATTTCCGGCCCCCATTTAATACTGTCTAAAATCTTTATCGCTTCTTGTGCTTGCACGATACGATCCGAGAGTTCTCGTAATCGTGCGCGATAAGCTTTTTCATAACTCTTCATGCATCCCTACTCCATTCCTGTATCTTTAGACGATCCACTCTTAAACGTTTAGCTGAAATTGGCGGCACATTCAATAAATTGCAAGAAAAATTATCAAAAAGAAAATTTTAGAATTTATACCGGTTCGTTAGAAGTTTCAGGTGTCATAGTCAGCATAGGTACATTGTCATTGTCATTATTTTCTTCAGAAGCGAATCCGTTACTTTTAAATAATTTTTTATACAGCGCATATCCAAAAAAACCCAGTGCGAATAATCCACTTAAAATACCTGCAGATATGATGATATTCCTAGCGGATAATCTCGACATTTCATTAGGCTGATCAGCAAGAGGCGTAAAAGGAGATGTTGAGAAAAAAGAATTATTTCCTATCAGATAAGGTGTTGCTGAGGAAGGTAGATTTTTCATGTCTGTTATATCGAAGTTATTCGACACAGTAGATATACCCATTGGTTGATTATAGGGTGTGTTCAAAGAATCTTGTGCCATTATTTGATCTTTCTGCAGTGCTGAGATAAGTTTTATTTTTATCTGTTGTAGTTCTTTTATTAGGTTTTTTTCCAAAATTTTTAATTTATGGTTAATTTTTCCTCTTAATTTTTTTTCAATTTTATAAATTTCTGGACCTTTAAGATCGTTTAAGTTTATTGGATAAGATTCGAGTTGTTCAAGAAGTGGAATGAGAATAAGATTTTTGTAATCTTTTAGACTGCAAATAGTTTCTTTAAATTCGCCAATATTAGCTTTTAGCTCTCTAATATTTATAATAAATGGCTTTGATTGTCCAAGAATATTCTTTATTTCATCTAAAAAAAGTTTAGAACCAAAAATATTATCTTCAAAATTGGGGTAATCAAAATTAATTTTTTTTAAATGTTCCAAAAATTCTAATGAAGTAATGAAATTAAACCCATGATGCTTACTACCACGAATAATGTAGTTATCTTCTGTAAGTCTTAAAAAAGCGGCTATCGCGTCAAAAAATGCAAACAAATTTGCAATTTTTGTATGAAATAAATTAACGTCATGTAAAGCAAAATTAGCTGCGTCTTTATAGTTATCTTTTAAATTTATTAGATGATAGTCTCTAATTTGTTCAAATTTATCTATAAAATCATATACGCTATTACATTTTTTAGAACAATCTCCTGAATCCATTATTCCTCCATTTATTATTAATTTAGCGGGAGGTTTGTAGTGTGCCTCTATTTAAAAGCTAAAATTTATTTAATATGTTTCTACATTATATAATCTCTTCACTCCCAGCAATAGTTTATCGACAAATTTAAGGTAACTAAATCACTTATTGTACCAAACTCGTCAGCAGTTGCACCTGGTCTGCTGAATCATTCAACGCTGGGATATAATTAAAATTTTCACCACCCGCTTTTAAAAACAGTTCTCGATAACGTTTAGAAATCTCTTCTAAGGTCTCTAAACAATCGACAACAAATCCTGGACAGATTATGGTGACATTTTTTATGCCTTGTGCCGGCAGTTGTTGTAATACCACTTCGCAATACGGCTGTAACCACTGCGCTTTGCCGAAACGTGATTGAAACACCAGCTGATATTCATCAGCAGATAACCGTAAACATTCTGCGATTAAACCTACTGTAGTAACACATTGTTGTTGGTAAGGATCGCCTAATTCAATACAACGTTGGGGTAAGCCATGAAAAGAAAATAATAAGTAGCTATTTTTTGCCTGTTCTGCGCGAAATTGTTTAATTCTATGAGTAATTGCTTGAATATACAGTGGATGATCAAAATAGGATGCTATAAAACGCAGATTAGGAATAAGACGCGATTGCTGCAATAATTGACTAATTTTATCAAAACAACTGGCAGTAGTCGCAGCAGAATATTGTGGATACAAGGGTAAAATAACGATGGAAGATACACCCGCTGCTAATAATTCCTGCAGTCCAGCTTCTAAATTGGGTTTACCATAGCGCATAGCAAGCACAACTTTGAATTGATCAGCTAAACTGATTTGTAATTTTTTGGCTAAACGTTGTGTATAAACCGTTAACGGTGAACCTTCATCCATCCAAATACTTTGATAAAGTTTTGCTGAGCGTCGCGCACGTATCGGTAGGATAACGAACTTTAACAAGGGTTGCCATAAACAAGCCGGTAATTCCACCACGCGTTTATCACTTAAAAATTCCGCTAAATAATCGCGTACTGCTTTTGGCGTCGATGCCGAGGGTGTCCCTAAATTAATCAATAATACACCGGGTTTCACGTGCGGATGCCTTTACCGCGATGCAGTAAATACAGATTGATCAAAAATAAAATCACACAGCTGAAAAATATGATGGTTAACGCCCAAACGACTGGAATATCACTAATACCTAATAAGCTATAACGAAAACTATTCACTATATATAAAATCGGGTTAAATAAGGATATGTGGCGCCAAAAGCTGGGTAATAAATCGATGGAATAGAATATTCCACCCAGATAAGTCAAGGGCGTTAACACAAACGTCGGAACTATCGAAACGTCATCAAAGGTCTTCGCAAATAACGCATTAGTAAAACCTGCGAGCGAAAATAAAATCGTCGTCATCGGCACGATGATCAGCAATACAAAAATATTAAAAACATGTAATTGTGTAAAAAATAAAGCTAAAATGGTAACTAATAGACCCACCAATAAACCGCGAGCAACACCGCCGGCGACAAATCCAGCTAACAGTAAATAGTTTGGCAACGGTGCAACGATAAGCTCTTCGATACTGCGTTGAAAACGCATACCGAAAAAAGAAGTCACCACATTGGTATACGCTGCAGTAATCACTGACATCATGATTAAGCCGGGCGCAATGTATTGCATATAGCTATAACCTTCGATATTGCCTAAACGTTGACCAATCAAATTACCAAAGATTAAAAAATAAAGTGTCATCGTCACCAAAGGTGGTAGTAAGGTTTGCACCCAAATGCGCAAAAAACGTTTTATTTCTTTGCGTAACAAACTAATAAATGCGATCCAGTAGACTTTTGCTTGCATAGTCATTAATCTTTTAACACTCTCTGGTACATAGCTTGGCTTTGTTTAAATTTTTTATTTTACTCATCTACTCTTTATTTTTATTTGCAGCAATTAAATTTAAAAATAATTCTTCTAAACGATTGGCTTTATTGCGTAAACTGGTTACTTCAATATGATGGCCTTCTAAAAACCCAAATAAATTATTGAGCGATTGTTCTTTAGCAACATCCACTTCTAAGGTTACATTATCTAATAAACGCATCGCAAACGGCGATTGGGGTAAATCTATCAGCGGTTTTTTTAAATCAAACACAAAGGTTTCCATATTTAAAGTCGCTAATAGATGTTTCATGCTGGTATTTTCAATTATGCTACCTTTATCAATAATAGCAATATTCTTGCACAGATATTCTGCTTCTTCTAAATAATGTGTCGTTAAAATGATGGTAATACCTTGTTGATTAATGCTACGCAAAAATTCCCACATCGAACGCCGTATTTCGATATCTACGCCTGCCGTAGGCTCGTCTAATATGAGTAGTTTTGGTTGATGCACTAACGCGCGCGCTATCATCAAGCGGCGTTTCATACCCCCCGAGAGTTGCATAGAAATTTGATCGCGTTTATCCCAAAGATCGAGTTTTTTTAAATAGATTTCTGCACGTTGTTTCGCCAAGCGTCTTGGTACACCATAATAACCCGCTTGATAAACAATAACGTCTATCACTTTTTCAAAGATGCTAAAATTAAGTTCTTGTGGCACGATGCCAATACAGGATTTAGCCGCTTCTAATTCACTATCAATACTATGCCCAAAGACTTTCACTGATCCGGCAGTTTTATTGACCAGCGAAGCAATAATACCAATCGTAGTTGATTTTCCAGCGCCATTGGGTCCCAATAAAGCAAAAAAATCACCTTTATCAACATTCAGATCAATATTTTTAAGGGCGATAACACCATTTTTATAGATTTTACTCAGGCCTTGGATATTCAATGCTTGCATAAGTTTAATGGCACTTTAAAATGAATAGGCTTAAAACAAAGAGTATAACATGACATGACTATACCATTCCCTACTGATCGACTCGCTAAGTTATTGTTATCAGGGCCTACAGGGCAGCTTGAAGTAATGACTAGTTCACCCGAAACTCCACGCAACCCACCTACCATTGCGGTTATTTGCCACCCACATCCTTTGTTTGGCGGAACCATGCACAATAAGGTTATCTACACCTTGGCACGTTGTTTCAACAGCATGGAACTTGCTACGGTACGTTTCAATTTCCGTGGCGTCGGCCTCAGCCAGGGTGAATATGCTAATGGCATCGGTGAAACCGATGATTTATTAGCGATACTTGCATGGTTAAAAACCAGCTGTCCTGAATCAGCAATTTGGCTGGCGGGGTTTTCTTTTGGTGCTTATGTAGCAGCTCGCGCTGCAAAAGTTTGGCCTGCAAAACAATTAATTTGTGTTGCACCTCCTATTGAAAACTTTCCTTTTAAAGAACTTCCACCCTTTTCTTGCCCCTGGATATTGGTACAAGGCGATGAAGATGAGGTGGTATCTGCTGCAGCGGTATTTTCCTGGGTGGATTCCTTAAAACATCCTCCAGAAGTCATTAAAATTCATGGGGCAAGCCATTTTTTTCATGGCAAGCTCATTGAGTTACGCGATTGCTTAACAACAACACTTAACAAGTCAATTAAATGACTCCATTAGCTGCTTATAGACAACAAGTATTACGCCAAGCTTTACAGACCGATGCTCAACAAGCTTTAGCGATGCAACAATTTCAAGCGGTGTATGATGAATTAATCAAACCCCGTTGGTTTAGAAAAAAATCTATGCAAGGATTATATGTATGGGGAGCTGTCGGTCGCGGCAAAACCTATTTAATGGATTTATTTTACAATCATTTACCTGTTACTAAATCGCGTTATCACTTCCACCAATTTATGCATCACGTGCATGCAGAACTGGCTCAGCTACAAGGACAATCGAATCCATTGCTGCGAATTGCGAAACGTCTACGTAAAGAAGTCGATGTTATTTGTTTAGATGAATTCTTAGTGCATGAAATTGGCGATGCCATGTTACTCGCACAATTATTAAAAGCCTTATTTGCAGAAGGTATAGTGTTAGTCACTACCGCAAATACACCCCCCGACGATTTATATGCTAACGGCTTGCAACGAGGACTTTTCTTACCGGCAATAAACTTAATCAAACAACATTTACGTATTTTTCATTTAGATAGTGCGATTGATTATCGGCGTCAACATTTAATCAACGAAGAAAATGAGTTAGTTTGCGTAATAAGTCCTATACAAGTACAAGCTTTATTCGATAGTTTAAGCAAAAATCAAAAGGTTTCTTATCAAGCATTGACCATTAATGGCCGCAAGATTTCACATTTAGGCTGCACAGAACACGTAGTATGGTTTGATTTTAGTTCAATTTGTTCGATACCACGCAGCCAATTAGATTATTTAGTTATTGCGCAGCGTTTTTCAACCATTTTAATCAGCGATGTCAAACCTATCGGCGAATATGAAGATAATCTAGCCAGATTATTTATCCATTTAATTGATATTCTTTATGATGCACACAAGCATGTTATTCTCACATCAACACAGCCTATCCAGGATATTTATCCTAAAGGTCGATTAAGTGTTGAGTATGAGCGTACTAAAAGCCGCTTAACGACTTTTAAAAAAAATGGCTAAGTCGTTAACGGTTTTAATAATGCAATACTCACAGCAATTGGATTTTGGACAAGTGCCGTGACCATTTAATCTACATCGACATAACATAAAATTGCGAGTTGAACGGCAACATAGACAAAAATTCAAGTGCGAAGAATATTAAAAAAGGCGCTAACAGCGCCTTTTTTTGTAACCAATTTATACAGCCGCTTTAAGTTTTTTTAATGGTTTTATTTTTACCACTTTTCGTGCAGGTTTTGCTTTGAAAGTCGTGGCTTCACCTGTAAAGGGATTGATACCTTTACGTGCTTTAGTCGCTGATTTTTTTACCACAGTAATTTTATACATGCCTGGGTGCGCAAAAGCACAGCCGGCTTTTACATGCGCATGCATAATCGCCTGTAAGGTTTCTAAAACCCCAGCAACTTGTTTCTTAGATAATTCTGTATTTTCTACTAAGCACTGAAGCAATTCAGTTTTAGTAAAAGACTTTTTCACAGCAGCTAGTTTTTTACTAGCCGATGTTACTTTAGTTTTTTTACGTGTTTTAGCCACTGGAGACTTTTTTTTAGCTAATTTTTTAGCCATGGTTCATATTCCTCTAAATTATATAAGGAGTAAACAGAAGGTTAGGATTCTATAAAATAGCATATTTCTAGTTTTTTGCTAGAGGTCCTTATAAATATTTTATGCTTATTTTCTATTTGTATACTCACAGCAATTAAGTTTTTGTCAAGGCGCCGCGAAAATAAAGCAACCGCAGTGTATTAATATACATGAGGATTGCGCATTGAGCGGTAACACAGACAAAAATTTAAGTGTGAAGAGTATAAGAAAGTGTCTTTATAAATGTTGTAAAATTTGCACGACTATTTCGATAAAAATTAATAAAATGATCACAAATTCTAGGATACTCGAATAACGATGTTGTAGCTGACTATTTAACATCTCTAAAATTTCATGCGCTACATCAAGTTTATGATTCAAAGCGGCTACTCTTTTTGGAATATCTAAAAACTTTTCAGTCATTTCATAATAAGATTCAAGATTCGAATAGCGCCAAAAGTACTCAGGAACATCTAAATATTCACTACTGAGATTAACCGAGCTTCGTGTCAAGAAAATCTCACCAATACGTTTAGAAATTTCCGAACGAGATAGCGAAATTTTACCAAAGCGTGCTAATTCTCTAGGAAAATGACTATTCGCAAGCACGGTTTTATTCACCGATTCTTCATACGATTCTAGTTTTATCGATTGTGCTAAACCATAAGAAATAGCGAGCTTGATTTGCACATTATCTGATTCGTCACTTTCTAAAGTGATCACATCGACATTAAAACGTTGATGAGGAAAAAGCCGGGTTTCTTTGTCAAGATAATAAATGAAGCGATCCATCTCAATTTTTTCTAGAGGGTCTATAGAAAAAGGTTTAATCTCATCGATTATTTTTTTCTCTTGTTGTTTACTGAGATTCCAGGTTACAAAACAACCATGATTAAAGAAAAAAAGATCGATAGGTTTATCTTGTTTAGTGACATACAGTACATTCCGGAATAATTTAGCAATATAACGCTTAGTACGAAAAAATTCCGCAAGTAGACTTAATTTATAATTAGCTGCTGTACAAAAAGAAACGCAACGCATAAATGTTCACTGTCGTATAATAGATTTGCTACCCATGATCTATACTCTTCGCGGCATTTGCCAAAAACCTAATTGCTGCGTGCATCAAAAAATCAGGTCGATTTCTTGTTTTTTCGATGAGTATGTGACGCACTACGTCTAGATGTCTCAGGATACCCGACTACTTGCGGTATACCATTTTCTCGTAAACTAATACGCTCAACGGATTGCCACTGAATTTTAGCAGTTTTTGAAGTATTTGCTTGAATAAATTTTTCCATCATTGAACGATTAAATAATAACTGTTTTTGCAATGGTACGTGTGCCTCTAAAAAAAGTCTATGTTTTTCCCAACCAAATTTATAAGGTAAATCAATGATAGTTACTTTTTCTTTACGCGTCACTTCTGCAAATAAACTTTCTATATCTTCTGGAAAAAGTCGAATACATCCTGCGCTACTTCGTCGTCCGACACCTTGCGAGTCATTCGTACCGTGAATTAAATAAGTGGCCTGTTTAAGCCGCATAGCATATCCACCCAATGGATTATCAGGACCGGGTGGAACTTTTACCGGTAAATGCACACCATCTTTCGCTCGATCTTTGCGGATTGACTCCGGTACTGTCCAGATGGGATTACGCATTTTTTCGGCAATCCATGAAGGCCCTAAAGGCGTATCCCACCCTTCTCGACCTATTCCTACAGGATAAGTTATCACTACATGACGATGGGGTGGAAAATAATAAATACGTAATTCAGCTAAATTAATCACTAAACCATGCCGTTTAGGTGGCAAAATAAATCGGCTAGGAATTACGATAATGCTTCCAGGTTGCGGGTGATCTGGATTTAACATTGGATTGGCTTCTACCAACTCAAAATAACCCATATCATAACGTCGACCAATTTTATTAAACGTATCACCGGGTAATGCTTGCGTCCATTGTACATGGCCTACGATATCATCTCCGTGCGCAGGTAACACAAACGTTAATGCAAAAGCGGATGGAACAACACTCCCATAGAAAAAAACCCCTATTGCCAAATATATTACTCGTTTTTTAAAACTTTCAATCATTGCAATAGAAAAGGATAGTATGGACATAATTACCAATAAAAAAACAACTTTTCTTAAAATTGGGTATTGTACATCGAATGCGTAATTACGCAACCGCAGTACCTTGCCAAGAACCTGCTTGTAAGTATACCTACATAAGTCATTTTTTTATCAGTAGTTTAGCGTAAGTCTGGAGATTTTATTCTATACTACTGCTATTTACTTTTACTAGGCTGAGATTATGCTCGCGATTAGCAGACAACGCCGACGGTTTTCATTACAAAAAATACAGCAATTTTTTCGAGTCGATAAACCTTTATTAATAGGTTTACTTAGTTTGGTCTGTATAGGTTTAATTATACTGTACAGTGCCAGCAATCAAAGTTTAGTCATCATTAGTAAACAAGCCTTGCGGATGTTGATCGCTTTTACGGTAATGTTAATGCTGGCGCAAATCTCACCTTCTGTTTATCGTGCCTGGGCGCCTTGGATATTTATTTTTAGTTTTTCTTTGCTCCTTGCGGTATTAATTTTAGGTGTTGTCGGTAAAGGGGCGCAGCGCTGGTTAAATCTAGGACTGTTAAAATTTCAACCTTCCGAACTCATGAAATTATCAGTACCGATGATGTTAGCCTGGTATTTACATGATAAATCTTTACCCCCTTCCTTGTTCAATTTATTCATCGCACTGCTTATAGTCGCTGTTCCAACCTTATTAGTTATTAAACAACCTGACTTAGGGACAGCTTTATTAATTGTTGCTTCAGGTATAAGTGTTGTTTTACTCGCCGGTGTGAGTGGTCGCTGGGTATTGCTCGGTGGTTTATTAATGTTGATTATCGCCCCTGTTGGTTGGCATTTTATGCACGAATATCAGAAATTGCGGGTTCTGACCTTCTTAAATCCAGAAAGAGATCCACTGGGTGCCGGTTATCATATTATTCAATCCAAAATTGCTATTGGTGCGGGTGGATTTTTTGGTAAAGGTTGGTTGCATGGCACACAATCGCATTTACAATTTCTACCTGAACATACGACAGATTTTATCTTTGCAGTTTGCGGTGAAGAATTTGGTCTACTCGGCGGTATCGTGCTAGTGAGTCTTTATTTATGGATTGCTGCACGCGGGCTTTACATCAGTATGAAAGCACAAGACACCTTTTCGCGTTTACTGGGTGGAGGATTGAGTTTAAGTTTTTTTATCGCCGCTTTTGTGAACATCGGTATGGTCAGTGGGTTATTACCTGTAGTAGGTATACCATTACCCTTGATTAGTTATGGTGGAACATCATTAATTACTTTAATCGCAGGTTTTGGTATTCTAATGTCTATCCAAACACATAGAAAATTAGTCGGTAACTAAGGAAAGCAATATGATGAAGAACAAAACCTTTGCAGGTAGCTTATTCGCATTGCTGTTATTAATTACACTTTGCCTGACTTCTTGTACTGCCTATGCGGATAAACCCGAAGTACGTTTATTTATTGATAAGATGGTAGAAAAATATCATTTCGATCGTAAACAACTACAACAACTTTTTAATACGGTTAAATCCAACCGCTCAATTATGCGTTCTTTTACTACCGCTAAAGAACGTTTAACCTGGTCAGAATATCAGCCTATTTTTGTTACCACGAAAAGAGCGCAAATGGGCGTAAAATTTTGGGACGCACATGCTAAAACATTAGCTGAAGCTGAAAAACGCTATGGAGTTCCTGCTTCGATTATCGTTGCGATTTTAGGTGTTGAAACCCGCTATGGTGAAATTACCGGTAAATATCGTGTGATTGATTCTTTAAGCGCCTTAAGTTTCAATCATTCGCGACGATCAGATTTTTTTAAACACGAACTGGAAAATTTTTTGTTACTCAGCCAAGAAAATCCAGCAATAAATCCGAAAGTCACAAAGGGTTCTTACGCGGGGGCTATCGGAAAAGTACAATTTATGCCTAGCAATTACCGTCATCTCTCGGTTGACGCAACGCATAAGGGCTATAGTGACCTGATTAATAATTCCGATGATGCTATTTTTAGTATTGCCAATTATTTAAAATACTTTGGCTGGAGCAAAAATAAATCTATCGCCGTCCCAGCACGTTTTTCATCACAAGCCCTGTTCAATCTGCCTAAATCACAAGAGAATTTCACCGTAAAAGATTTTGCAAAATATCACATTTATCCTAAAAAAAAGGTTGCTTCGCAACTAAAGACCTTCCTGATTGTTTTACCAATCCAGCATGGTAATGAATATTGGTTAGGATTTAATGACTTCCAAACTATTAAACACTATAATTCCAGTTCACTTTACGCAATGGCAGTTTTTCAATTAAGTGAATTAATCCAGCATCTCCACCAACAAGAGCATCAACCACATGTCAATAAAAAATAATGCTGAGCAAGGAAGCTTATTTTTTAAAATTATTTCTGGATTTACTGTATATCTACTTACTTTAAGTCTAGGAGCCTGTTCCTCCACCTCTAGTAGCAGCAATTATCGTTATCGTCTGCAACAAGACAAAGCCCCCCATTTTAGAATTAACGCAAATCGAATTCATAATGCCGTACCTAGAGCAGAACCTTTAAGTAAACACGGCAATCCCAAATCGTATGTAGTTTTTGGGCGTCGCTACTATGTCATGAAAAGCGCTAGAGGCTATCATGCCCGAGGTGTTGCTTCCTGGTATGGTATGAAATTCCACGACTTTAAAACCTCAAATGGTGAAATTTATAACGTCGCTGGCATGACCGCAGCGCATAAAACACTGCCCTTACCTACCTATTTACAAGTAACTAATTTACGTAATGGAAAAAAAATTATCGTTAAAGTCAATGACCGTGGTCCTTTTGTTAATAATCGTCTCATTGATCTCTCTTATGCCGCTGCAAAAAAACTGGATATGACCGGTACGGGTACAGCACCGGTTTCAATTGTTGCAATTACCCCTGGCATCACTCGTTTAGCCGCCAATAATACCTCCATACGCAGAGAGAGTTATGACGGTTATCATCGTACCCAAAAAAAACACACCCCTTATATTCAATTGGGATTATTTAAACAACGTTCATCTGCACAAAAGCTTGCATCTATGGTTAAGCAATGGACTCGTTCCGCAGTCAATGTAAAAACCACTTCAATACATAAAAGGTATTATTATCAGGTAGTCGTTGGACCTTTACCTAATAGCAAAAGTTCACAACAACTCACACATAGACTGCAATTGGCTGGATTGAATCATCGATGTGTGTATAAAAGCTAATTTTTTATATGTCATTTAAAGAAATCTATCATTCTGTTTTTTTACTCAGTGGAATCATTCTACTGGGAGTAATTTTAATACTTAATTTTATTTATCCCCTGAGCTTGGGAAAAACTAATATCCTCTATAGTGACTTTGGAAAATTTTATCATTCTCAACAATTGTTTATTCAAGGAAAAAATATCTATACACCCATTTATTTTGTAAAAAATAAACTGCATACATCCACGCCTACTTCAAAAGCTAAACCAACACACTCCAAAGTCTTTATATTAAGTGGAAATTTAAATCCACCTTTTTTTACGCTGATTAGCTTTCCCTTGGCCTACCTAAGTTATCCCCATGCATTATTATTGTGGACCTTACTTTCGATATTCGCTGGAACACTAGGAATTTTATTATTACAACAAAAACTGGACGGGGAGACTTTTTCGGTATCTTGTACACTGTTGTTGTTAATCGCCTTGTTCAGCTATTTTCCTAGCTTTGTAAACTTACAATTTGGACAAGTAAGTTTATTATTACTTCCTTTATTGGTCTGGGGATGGCGTGCTGCACGTCAGAAAAAAACCATTAGCGCTGCAATTTTTTTAGCGTTAGCAAGCAGTTTAAAACCCTTTATCGGTTTATTTTTATTTTATTTTCTTATGCGCAAAGAATGGCAAGGTTTCTGCGCATTTTTACTAACACTGTTCAGTTGTGCCTTGATCGCAGCACTATTTTTGGGTTTTGATAGTTATGCGGCTTATTATCATGTATGTCAACAGATAAAATGGGCTGCTTCAAGTTGGAATGTCTCGATTTACGGTTTTTTATTACGTCTATTAGGCGGCATTGAAAGTAATGTGGCTTTGCTACCCGTTCCTGGACTCATTACCTATCTTTATCCATTACTAGCAGGAATTTTTTTTCTTGCTATTATACAATTTTTGCGACCTGCGCCCGATATGCCAGCGCAACGAAAAGTAGATCTTGATTTCTCAGTTATCATCACCGCTATGCTATTATTATCTCCTTTAGGCTGGCTGTATTATTTTCCTTTATTGAGTATTCCGATATTAATTTTATGGCAATGGTCAAAAACAGGGATTTATCCTATCGCTTTGCCGATAATGTTAATGAGCTGCATTTTTTTTAGTAATATTCCCGTCAGTTTATTAAGTAGCGAACAGATTCAGACCGCCAATGTTTTGCATGTATTTTTTGGTTCCTCACTTTATTTTTTAGTTCTAATTGGTTTAACTAGCTTACTATTTTGGTTGCGCTATCGCGTAGCAGGCGATACGCACAAAACTTTCAGTGCGAAAAGTAGTTACTCGCAGCAATTGGATTTTTGTCAAGGCGGCATGAAAATGAGCAACCGGAGTGTATTCAATATACATGAGGATCGCGAATTGAGCGGCAACATAGACAAAAATTCCAGTGCTAAGAGTATACATTTTGAAAAAATACCCTCAGGCCTGTTATTATTAATCGGCATAGTGGTTTTTTTACCCTCTTACCATGGAATTGGCAAAGGCACTGTTGACTGGCTATTACACAGTACGCATTATAGTCAGCAATACTCACTTGTTGCTCATCATCAGGAATAAACTATGTTGATCTACCCTACGATGAACCCGATTGCATTTAACCTAGGACCACTTAAGGTTCATTGGTATGGCCTTATGTATGCAGTTGGATTTATAGGTGCATGGATACTGGCTATTTATCGCGCAAAAAAGCCAAATAGCGGTTGGACTACCGATGAAATTAGCGATCTGCTTTTTTATACAGCACTCGGTGTTATCTTAGGCGGACGTGTTGGTTATATGTTGTTTTATGATTTAGGTAACTTCTTAAGTCATCCATGGATTATTTTTCAAGTGTGGCAGGGCGGAATGTCCTTCCATGGCGGTCTTTTAGGTGTTTTAGTCGCATTATATTTATATAGTCGAAAAACTGGGAAACACTTTTTTGATATTACTGATTTTGCTGCCCCTCTCGTGCCGATAGGTTTAGCAACGGGTCGGATTGGTAATTTTATTAATGGCGAATTATGGGGGCGTATCACTGATGTACCTTGGGCCATGGTGTTTCCACATGCCGGAGGATTACCTAGACATCCGTCGCAACTTTATGAATTCTTTTTTGAGGGAGTTGTGTTATTCACTATCCTCTGGATTTATTCTAGCAAAAAAAGACCACGCATGGCCGTTTCAGCGTGGTTTGCCATTTTATATGGTATTTTCCGTTTTGGACTCGAATTTTTCCGCCAACCCGATGCACAATTAGGTTTTATTGCGTGGAATTGGTTAACGATGGGCCAACTACTTTCTATTCCAATGATCCTGTTTGGGGTATTTCTACTTTACAAAGTCAGTAACAACAACACTGCTCATTAATTAATAGCGTGCATTATAGCACGCTCATCATTTAAGATTAAATCCATTCAACTTAGCTAAAAACTAATAAAATTCTTTTCATTTCTATTTTTTTAAAAATATAATGTGCCAGTTTTGTATTACATTATTACTTACTTAAAAAAATAAAAATGTTGCCTATTAACCAAAATAAATCTATTGGTTTTTTCGAGAATGACTATAAAAGAAAATTTATAACTTCCCATTCTGCAGTAAAAAAACCTGTTAATCTTTCTCAACTTGCGCTAGCCTTCCCTTTATTCAATCATCAAGACATTGCACATGGGTTGCTAAGCTTGGCTAAATGGCCTTATCTAAAGAATAATGTCACTCATAATTCATATACACAGGCTGTTAATAAGCTAGTTTTGCTTATTCCTACTCACATAACATCCTTCACTGCTAGAGATACTGCTCATCTAGTTTATGCATTCGGTAAATGGCCAGAGCAAATTCATCAAGTTCATTTTAAAAAAGCCATTGACGATTTGATTGTGCATACGGCTGAGATCACTAGCCAATTTAATCCACAAGATATTTGCAATATATTGAATGTACTCAGTAAATGGCAAGAACGTACGCTTGAAGCGCATTTTCAAAAAGCCATACAAGGTTTATTTCAGCAAATTCCTATACAAGCTGCTAATTTCAATCCACAAAACATCGCTATTTCATTAAATGCAATCAGCAAATTATTCATAACGCAAACACTGCTTGCCCCAAAAATTATACATGCTTTAGTTTGCCAAATATCTAAGAGAAATATTGATTTTACTTTACAAGGAATTGCGATTATTGCATTAGCTTTATGTTGCTTTAACTTCTTCTATTCAGAAAAAAATTTATTTAAAACAAATAGAACCGTAATTGAGAATTTAATTCAAAAGCAAGAAACAATTATTTTACATAAACTTGATTTGCTCTCTGCTCGGCAGCTTTTTCAAGTTCATCTCTACGAGAAAGATATTTTTTCTGAAAGTTTGCGGTTAGCAATTTATAGTTTCATTCCTGAATTCAAAAAACAGCGATTAAATACTTCCAAATTACAAAAAGATATATTCAATACACTGCGAGCTTGCTTTAAATATATCCCGTTCCAAGAGGAATATTTTATAGAATACACGTATGTCGATATTGTTTGGCCAGCTAGAAAATTAATTATACAAGTTAATGGTCCTTGTCATTATGTGGGAAAAACATTAAATGTATCGAGTCAATTTAATAGTTATTTATTCGAAAAGTTGGGATGGACAGTATTGAATTTACCCTATTATGAATGGAATGAACTTTTAAATAAGCAAACAAAAAAAACATATCTTGAACAGAAATTAAAAAATTTTTTATTTTTTCCTACTCTTCAGAATAACGTTAAAAAGCCAAGTAAAAATATCTTCAAGCAGCTTAATTTAACTGGTAAAAAGCAGTACTGCAAAAAAAATTCTGAAGCTACAGTTACCCAACAAAAAACGAATTTAAAAATTTTAACATTCAATTCGTTTCAAATAATTGCTCCTAAACAAAAAGTATCAACTACTTATCACTCCCAAAAAATGGCTACCAATAAAAAAAAAAATATTATTGAAAATACCCACGCTAAGCAATCGTTATCTCAAGAAATGATATGGCAACAAGCAACACAGGACTTAGTTCCCATCCGATCCGATGAATTAGAACAAGCACATACTATTTTTAAAAATATCTTTAACGCTATTAATCCACAAAACACCCATTTATTTATGCATGTTGTTAAAGATAAACTTCAACAAGCAACTTATCGAAAAAATATAGAATTATTTTCTCTAAAAACTTTCCTCGCATTTATCCATCAAAAGTCGTGTTTGTATGGTGTGCGCCTGAATAGCAACACACATCCTCAACAAGCCTTCGAGGAAAATAATTTAAAAAAATATTTTTTGCTTAAGAGCCGTTGAGTAATCCGACCAGGAGGAGCTAATTGTTGGCTTTCTAGACTTTAGGCAAAAATCTAGCCAAAATAGTAATAATCTTTTATTAACCTGTAAATTTTTTATGTCATGTGTGTAACTCAATATTGCAAGACTTTTTTTTCAGAAAGCAAGGTTCTCTTGGTTTTAGCCATCCCGCTGATTATGAGCGGTATTATTGAAACCTCTGTGGGGTTTTTTTCAAATATATTTCTTGCTCATCTCGGTGCGACGAGTCTAGCTGCTGGAGCCTTAGTGAACTGGGTATTCATCACATTAATGGTGATTATTTGGGGAACACTTTCGTCGATAACCACACTCGTCGCTCGATATTATGGTGCAAAAAAAAATGACGAGATTTCCTATGTATTCTATGCTGGGCTATTATTGGCTATCGTTTTAATGCTGCCAGCCATGCTATTGTTATGGAATCTTTCATCAATTTTTTTATTTTTTGGACAAGCACCTGCGACGGTTAAATTAGCCCAATTCTATCTTCACGGACTTACTTGGGCGATTATTCCTGATTTTATTATTACCGTATTATTACAATTTGTTGCCGGCTTAGGCCGAACCAGAACCAATTTAACCTTTAGTTTACTATTTGTCCCTCTCAGTATCTTTTTCAACTATAGTTTAATGTTTGGAAAATTCGGTTTTCCTAATTTAGGTATTGCCGGAATTGGTTGGGGCGCTGCAATGACTTTTTGGATTATCACCTTAGGGTTTAGTATTTACTTTTGCTTGAATAAAAGTTACCGCATTTATTTTAAGTTTCCTCACTGGAAAAAAATAACGCCGCAATTACATGAAATTTTTCAAGTCGGTTTACCTTTGGGTTTAACCTATTGCTTCGAAGTAGGTTTCTTTTTAGCCATGAGTATACTAATGGGCCGGATTAGTGCAGATACATTGAGTGCCAATCAGATTGCTTTACAATTTTTTTGGCTATTTTCCATTGTGACGTTTGCTCTAGCTCAGGGCATTACCATTCGCGTAGGACATAGTGTCGGTGAGAGTAATAAAAAAGCGGTAAACAACGCAACTATTGTGGGCATATTTTATGCGAGTACTTTCATGCTCTTAGTCGCTTTAATTTATTGGATTTTTCCAGAAAAACTGATTGCTATCGACTTTAATCTGCATGATCCTAAAAATGCTACTATTGTGCGTTTAGCAAAAGAATTTTTAGCGCTTGCGGCCTTAGTACAGCTCTTTGAAGCACCTCGCTTTGCTTTATTTGGCGCGCTACGTGGTTTGAAAGATACGCGATTTACATTGTTTAGTTCTGTTTTAATATTTTGGATCATTGCTTTACCCATAGGCGCTAGCGCGTTATCGTATGGTTTTGCTGGCTATGGGATTTGGTGGGCTACGATTCTAGCTGAAATCATCGGTATATTTTTATTGGTATGGCAATATCGCCGTAAAGTAAAAGAATATCTCTTTTAAGCTATCTGCTGCAAAATTTAGGTAAGAAAAGTAGTTACTCATAGCAATGGGATTTTTGGCAGGCGCTACGAAAACGAGCAACCGGAATGTATTCAAGATACATGAGGATTGCGATCTGCGCGATACACAGACAATGTCAAGTGCGAAGGGTAACATTAAAAAAGTAGGTTTTAATATGTCTAAACTTAATCCTCGTCCCATCCTATTGCTTATATTAGATGGATGGGGTTATAGAAAAGAAAAAGGGCATAACGCCATCGCAATGGCCAATACGCCGCATTGGGATTACTTACTGCAAACCTATCCACACACACTACTGGATGCATCTGGTTTAGCCGTAGGATTACCTGCGGGTCAAATGGGTAACTCAGAAGTCGGTCATCTCACCATGGGTGCCGGCCGAGTAATTTATCAAGATTTAAGCCGTATTAATAAAGACATAGAAACTGGAGAATTTTTTAACAACCCTTGTTTGCTAACAGGATTTAAAAAAATCAAAGCCAGTCAAAAATCAGTACATATTTTAGGACTTTTATCGCCAGGCGGTATCCATAGTCATGAACAACATTGGTATGCCTTACTTGAATTAGCCGCGCAACAAGGAATTCAACAGTGTTACTTACATCCTTTTCTCGATGGCCGTGATACACCACCAAAAAGTGCGGCCAACTATCTAGAAAATCTCGAAAAAAAATGTAAACAATTGGGTCTTGGCAAAATTGTCAGCCTTATCGGTCGTTATTATGCAATGGATAGAGACAACCGTTGGGAGCGTACGCAACTAGCGTATGATTGTTTAAGCTTAGGCGAAGCACGCTATACTGCCGATACTGCTTTACATGCTTTGCAATTGGCTTACTCACGTGGAGAAAGTGATGAATTTGTTTCGCCCACTACAATTCACGATGAAAATAAACCGCCAGTGAAAATTAAAAAGGGTGATCTTGTTATCTTTATGAATTTCCGCGCTGATCGTGCACGTCAACTGAGTCATGCTTTTCTCGACAAACAATTCTCAGGTTTTATTCGACAAACACAACCACATCTAGCAGGATTTATCTCTTTAACTGAATATGCTAGCGACATCCCCAGTCAAATTGCTTTTCCTCAACAATCCTTACGTAATGGCTTAGGTGAATATCTTGCTCAACATCATTTGACCCAATTACGTATTGCAGAAACTGAAAAATACGCACATGTCACCTTCTTTTTTAATGGTGGCGATGAAATTCCTGCAGCAAATGAAACGCGTGTTTTAATCCCTTCAAAGAAAGTGAGTACCTATGATCTTACTCCGACAATGAGTGCTATCGAAATTACTCAACATTTGTTACAGGACATTAAAGAAAAAAAATATGATGTCATCATTTGTAACTTTGCCAACCCCGATATGCTAGGACATACTGGAAATTTAGCAGCCACTCTACAAGGAATTAGCTGCATTGACGATTGTATTGGCAAGCTTATTGCTTGTTTACAAGAATATGGTGGTGAAGCTATCATTACTGCCGATCATGGTAATGCTGAATGTATGTTTGATGAAAAAACACAACAAGCACATACTGCTCACACCAATGAACCTGTACCCTTTGTTTATATCGGTCGACCGGCGGAAATAAATCCAGTCAAACAGGCAAGTTTAGCTGATATCGCCCCTACTCTTTTAAGTTTATTAAATTTACCTAAACCGAAAGAAATGACCGGTCAAAACTTACTTACACTGAAATAATTTTAGCATTTCGTTCTTTTTTTCAAATAATTCTTCCTCAAATAAAATTGCCTATCTTGTAATTGATAAAAAATTAAGGAAAGACTATAAATAAAGAACAAGCTGAGTTAGCTTGAATAAGGAGACTTTGTGAAAAACACATCGATTAAATGGATTGTTATTATCTCTTTGCTTTTTACAAGCAACGCCTTTGCAAATGCCAATGGCTGTGGTTGTTGCTTAAAACCCATTTCGCCGACTAAAGGCGTCTGGTATGCCGACTTAGCAGCAGGCTGGGTATTTAACTACCATGCCGATCAATATACCGTTTCTCAACAAAGCTTTTTTCCAGATGTTTACTTTAGTGACAACAATCAAAATAGTGAAGTACTGGCTTTATCGGGAGGTTATAGTTGGCATCGAGACGACGTATGGCTACCTATTTTAAGCTTAGGTCTAGAATATAGTTATTATTTTCCTATCAAGTCAACAGGTTTCATCCAAAAATTTTTTAGCCCTAACCTTACCGATTATACCTATGAATTTAAAACCCATTTTCAACAACTTAATTTACTAGCCAAAGCTAATATTTATCGTTGGTCGAGCGGTCTTTCTCCCTATCTTTTAGGCGGGATTGGCAACAGTTGGAATACACTGAACTCTTATAATGAAATGGCTTTACCCGGTATTACCCCACGTATCCCACCAGGATTTAGTAAAGGGACTACGAGTAACTTCGTTTATATCCTTGGATTCGGTATGGACTATGACATCAACAAAAATTTTCAGATAGGTTTAGGATATCGGTATGACGTTTTAGGAAAAGCACATAGTGGCAATGGGGTTTCCACTTTTGCCAATGTCGATTTAAAAGGCCGATCCAACCTAAGTACTTTACTACTTAATCTGCGATATTACTTTGCTTAGTCGGCGCAACCGGTTTAAATAAGTGGGGCAATAAGCCGCTTACCCTAATTGATAATTATTCAATCAATGCGGTAACCCCGGGGCCGTTGTGGGTTAGTAAAATTATTTAAATCTGCTCTAGGTAATATTTCTAAAGTTGCTAAGAATTTTTCTTGAAGCAAATAAACTCTACTGCTTGGTAAAAAATCTATTGCTACAGCCAATCTGATGATATGGCATAACAAATTATTACAATATAATTTTTCCCTGTAAATAAAATTGCCTATATTGTAATTGATAAAAAATTGAGGAAAGAATATAAATTAAAAACAGGTTAAGTTAGCTCGAATAAGGAGCTTCTGTGAAAAAACATCGATTAAATAGATTGTCATTACTCTTTGCTCCACTTTTGCCACTATCAATTTAAAAGACCGATCCAGTCTAAATGCTTTTTACTTAACCTTCGTATTACTTTGCTTAAATTTATTTTTATTATAATAAGGAAATTCTATGAACAATAAAACCCGTACCATTGACCCCATCGGCTGGAGTCTTCAGGATCCTTTCCCTGAAACTGTCACCATCGGGACAGATTACGAAGCAGTTTATCAGCTCGTAAGCAACCTGCCTGCTCCTATGCCGCTTCCTTTAACGGTTACCTATACCGGTGGAAGTGATTTCACCGTTGAGGACCAATGCTCCGGTCTCTTTCTTGTACCAGGGCAAACTTGTAACGTTACCGTTCGTTTTAGTCCTTCCACTACAGGCGTACAGCAATTTCAACTGACATTACATTACTTTAATGATGTCGTGCCGTTACCCGTACAAACCATGACTGCAGGAGGAAGTACTAATTTAATTGTAGGCAGTGTCACTCAAGCGTTACCTGCAACAACAGTCGTTGAATCTATCTATCCCGTCATTTTCACCTTTCAAAATGTGAGCGGAAGTGCAGCAACCAATCTTGATCTACAACGCAATTATCCCGCTGACTTCACTGAAGAAAATAATACTTGTTCAACGACTTTAGCTGCTGGAGCAAGTTGTATCGTTCAAGGAAGTTTGATTCCTTCTGCCCCAGGCAATTATGAAGTTGCTGCAGATTTATATTATGCCGAGAGTGTAACACCCGCCTCGGTATCGACCAGTACTGACGCCATCGAGATTATAGTTACCGGTGCAGTCACCACACCTTTGCCAGATCCCACTGTTGTCGGCGATAGCTTCCCAGTCGTATTTACCTATACCAATAACAGTGCCTTGCCAGCGACCAGTGTCAATATCACTACGAATTATCCGCCAGGATTTACTCAGCAATCCGATAACTGCACCGGCACGCTCAATGCTAACTCTAGCTGTACCATACAAGGAACGTTCACTCCCGCCACGGCCGGTGTTTTTAACGTGGCTGTTTCATTGGCTTATGCTGAAAGCAATAATCCTGTGCCACTCTCTACGAGTACCACTGCGGATATCGGAGCCTTAGGTATTGTCGGGGATGTAACGACGCCTCTACCCACGACCACTTCAATAGATGTCAGTTACCCCGTCGTATTTACCTATACCAATGAAGGCTTAGTAACCGCCACGAGTTTAGTCATAACACCTACTTATCCACCCGGCTTCACCCAGCAATCCAACACCTGTTCCGGTAGCTTACCCGTTGGTGCGGCTTGTACGGTAACAGGAACTTTGCTTCCTACTACTGCAGGCAACTACACGGTCGATGTTTCCTTAGCGTATGCCCAAAGTGTGAATCCCGTTCCATTATCTACCAGCACCTCTGCGATTGTGGTAAATATTACAGGTGATGTCAGCACACCTTTACCCACTACCACGGCCCTCAACACCACTTATCCGGTGGTATTTAGTTATACTAACAACAGCTCAATAACAGCAACTGGCTTGGTATTGACGCCTAACTATCCGGCTGGCTTTACTGAAAATACCAATACTTGCGCATCAGGAACACTTGCTGCCGGTCAAACCTGTAGCATACAAGGAAGTTTTATACCCACTAGCGAGGGGAATTATACAGTTGCTACTTCTTTGACCTATACAGGCGCCCCTGCGGCCATCCCACTTTCTACCAGTACTTCGACACTGGAATTTGTTCTAACTGGAGACGTCAGCACACCTTTACCAGGAACGCTGGAATTAGGTAATGAGTATCCCGTGGTATTTACCTATACGAATGATAGTCCGTTACCCGCGACTAACTTGGTTTTTACACCGAATTATCCAACTGACTTTATGCCAGAGACGAATACTTGCACGAGTACCTTAGCCAGCAATAGCTCCTGTGCTGTCTCTGGAACACTGATCCCCAGCAGCAACACAGCTCCTGGACCAGTCACAGTAGGACTCAATTTGACCTATTCTGAAGGTGCACCGATCAATTTAACAACTTCATCAGAAATACAAAGTTCTGTTATTCTTACTGCTACCGTCGTTCAATCATTACCTCCTACAGAAACCGCATCTGCAACACCCTTACCTGTCGTATTTCAGTATACGAATGACGGCAATGCAACCGCTACCGGATTAAATCTAACAACTAATTATCCTCCTGAATTTACCGAAGATTCTAGGACCTGCACAGGAACAACACTAGGGGTCGGTGCAAGTTGTCAGATCACCGGGAATTTAGACATTAGTGTAACCGGTAATTATTCAGTGAGTGTGACCTTAGACACCGCCGAAACCTCACCGTTAACGCTGACAACACAAACTACGATAATAGCTGCAGAAGTGGTTGGATCGATAGAACAGAGCTTACCCAGCAGTACCGTCGTTAATACCGACTATCCGGTTACGTTCCTGTTTACTAATGAAGGCGCTGTTGATGCAACAGCAGTTAATATAGCCCCTAATTACCCTTCTGATTTTCAGCAAACTTCAAATACGTGTGGAGCAACATTAGCCGCTGGTGCCAGCTGTAGAGTACAAGGGATACTTACACCCACAAGCGAGGGAACGCAAACGGTAGGAGTAACCTTTAGCTATGCTGAAGGTAGTAATATTCCTTTATCGACCTCAACTACGGTGGGTGCACTGATATTACAAGGTATCGTGCAACAAGGTTTTCCTGATGTAACCTCTCCTAACATCTCTTATCCATTAATATTTAGATATGACAATAATAATCCTGCCGATGCCACGGGTTTGAATCTGAGTAGCACGGTACCTCCAGGTTTGAATATTACCTCCAACACCTGTACGGGAACGCTCGCTGCGAATAGCAGTTGTACCATACAAGCCAGTTTTACGCCCGCAACTGCAGGTAATTATACGGCGGGTGTCACCTTATCCTATGACCAAGGTTCACCCATTTCTTTAAATACCTATACCGTAACTGCTGAGGCTGCTAATACCTTATTAATTGCTGTAGGTGATTCGGGTTTTTGTCGAACCTCACCGGATTGGTCTACTTGGACTAATCGAGTTACATCCAGCAATGTAACTCAAACCGGAATAACCTTTAGCCCACAATTACAACTTTTTGCTATCGTAGGCAACCAAAATGGAACAGCTGGAATTGTTCGAACTACAAGTAATGGCGTCAGTTATACTAACAACCTCTGGGCACCAACCTTTTTGCCACAATATGTAACTTGGAGTTCTGACCTTTCGCAATTTTTAGCCGTTGGTGCGAATGGTGGGATAGCCACCAGTACAAATGGCATCAATTATGTTCCTCAAACATCAGGAGTCAGCGTTACTTTAAGAGGTGCTATTTGGAATTCACAACTTCAAGAATATGTCGTTGTAGGAAACAACGGGACTATTTTAACCAGTCCTAATGGTATCAATTGGCAGCAGCAAACGAGCGGAACTACCGATACATTATTTGCGGTTACCTGGAGCCCACAACTGGGAATCTATGTGGTAGCTACGGGTAATTTTGAGAGTGCAATACTGAATAGTAATGATGGTATTACTTGGACTATTCCAGGCACACTTTTATTTAGTGCGCCAAGAAGTGTTACCTGGTCTGCACCCGTTGGCAGATTCCTTCTCGTAGGAACAAATGGTTTTACCGCTTCTAGTATTAATGGTGTTACGGGTTGGACTAATGAGCAAGTTTTAATAGGAAGTAGTGTAAATGACGTCATTTGGTATAATCGTCAAAACCGATATTATGCCGTAGGCAATGGCACTTGGGTTTACTATTCTACAAGTGCTCAAGGAGATATGCGTTCCAAAACACTTGTTCTAGGGGGGGGGCCTAATATTTTAGCTATAGCCGCAGGCGCTTTTGTTCCTTAAATGATCGATTTGCATATCCATTTTAGTGATTGATACCAAGGTAATGTTAGCAACACTAACATTACCTTTTTTAATCCTTTAATCCCGCGTTTTTCACTTGGTTTTTATCTATTGCTTGTTGGTCAATAAAGCAACACTATGGAGTTGCTTTCCTCGCAAATTCAGCAAAGTGAATTACACTATAAATTGAGTAGCCAAAAAAATTGCCTCTTTAGGCATGCACTCCGATTGATTTCCACAGAGTAAATTTTGTACAAATATTAAATAAAAGGATAAGCTCGTATGAAATTAAAAATGTTATTTTTTTTCTTCCTCACCTGTTCTTTATTAGGTTTTAGTCCTTCACCTTTTTCTGGCCAAGTTAAAACACCCGCTTCCCCAGAAGATAAACTTTCTCAAGATGTATTACGTTTTAATCGCGAGTTAGAAATTATCAAAAATGAGTATGTCAAAAAAACTTCCGAACATGAGCTGTTACAAAATGCTATGCAAGGCATGGCAAGCGGCCTGGATCCGCATTCAAGTTTTTTAGATGCTGACGATTTAAAAGATTTGCAAACGGCTACCACCGGCGAATTTAGTGGTTTAGGACTTGAAGTCGGCATGGAGGAAGGTTTATTACGTGTCGTAACCCCGATTGATGATGGACCTGCACAAAAAGCGGGCATTAAACCGGGAGATTGGATAGTGCGCATTAATAATACGCCAATACAAGGCTTAAGTTTACGCGAAGCAGTCAGAAAAATGCGTGGCGAAAAAGGCAGCTCCATACAATTGACTTTAGTCAGGCAAGGTCAACATAAACCACTCTTAGTTAATTTAAAACGCAACGTCATCCGTATACAAAGTATAAAAGGACACCTGTTAGAACCTGATTATGCTTATATCCGTATTAATAGTTTTCAGTCCAGCACACGTCATGATTTAGATCAAATGATCGCAAAACTACAACACCAACAAAAAACACCGATAAAAGGTTTAGTGCTGGATTTAAGAAACAATCCCGGCGGATTGTTAACCTCAGCGGCGGACGTCACCAATGCTTTTCTAGATACTAAAAAAATGCTTTACAATCAAGTCATTGTTTTTACGCAAGGCCAATCATCCGATGCGAATATGAAAATTACTGCCAAACCGAATAATCAAATTTATGCAGGCACATTAGTCGTTTTGATTAATCAGGGTAGTGCATCCGGCGCCGAAATCGTTGCCGGGGCATTACAAGATAACAAACGCGCCATTATTTTAGGGACAAAAAGTTTTGGAAAAGGCTCGGTGCAAACGGTTATCCCCTTAGATGAAACAACCGCATTAAAATTAACCACAGCATTGTATTACACGCCTTCGGGTCGATCGATTCAAGCCTCCGGCATCACGCCTGATATTAAATTGGATGAATTGAAAATAAATTCCTTAAGCGAAAATCCAGCTGAACCTATCTATCTCCACGAATCGGAGTTAAAAGGACATCTAAAAAATGGTAATAATAGTGAAAAAACTATTTTTTCATCCACAACAAATAACAACAATGATTTAGTTAAAAATGATTATCAGTTATTTGAAGCATTAAACCTATTAAAAAGCATAGTAGTTTTGCAAAATAGCAAAAATTCTACATAAAAGTCCAAATTTAGGATCCAGTCGCAATATTGATTCAATTTTTTAAATTTTATGCTTTAGGCTGTAAATTTCCATTGTTTTCATAACTATTTGCACGCGATCGTATTTCCGGGCTTTCTATAGCAAATATATTTAGCACATTGAGTACAGGCGCGAATGAAACAGATTTCTTCCTTTTTTGAAAATTTTCAGTATGATTAGCAACTGATGACGTATCCACACTATCAATATTAGTAGTTTTAATTTGATATTTTTCGGCTAATAAATTTCTCAATTGATTCAAATTAAGTTTTAACATAAATAATTCAGATTTACAGCTTTCATAAATATCTTCATATCTTTCAAATCTTTTATAAGGACAATTCTGTATATTTATTATATATGCACATTTTATCAAGCAAATACAGCAAATAATTACTAGCGGAACAAATACAACCAGCGAATACATACAACCAACAGCTGAGCATATCAATAAAGTAAAAAATAGCATTAATAAAATTATTTTTTTTTTATTATATTTTCTATTAGTCGAAAGTTCTTTGTCTTGTTCAGAAAAAAAATTGAAATTTTCTTGAAAAACTTGTTTTATCTCTAGAATATCGTCGGTACTTAGCTTACGGATACGGCGCAAAATATAAATATATTTTAAAGATTCTGTAATACACGATGAATCAAACATCAAGGGAAAATATTTCGCATCTATTCTATATTCAGTAAAATTATTAGCCATAGCGATTAAATCCATGTTGCTAATTTGCTCTTCTTCCATAAGTTCCTCCTGAAATAACGCCATCCCTTAACATTAGCTTATCAAACTTCATGCTAAGTTCTTTTAATTAGCTACTCGCTTTCAGATCTAGATACACAATCGATAAAATTTATCTGAATTATTGACTGTTGTCTATCTAAATAAAATAGTTTTACGGCATGTTGTTGCGTTAAAATCAAACTGAATTTATTGATTTTGTATTGGAATCGAGAGATTGTTCATAGCGCCGTTAGGATTTCAAGTGTAGATAATTATTTTGTTTGTAATAATTTTATTTATTTTTATAATTTTAATTATAATATTTGTCTATCTTTGCAATTTTTTTTAATTTTGTTAACATTTAAATGTTTAGTGTTAACCATTTAATCATGGATGAAAATTATGATGGAAAATAAATCTGAGCTTCCTGAGTTTGAAAAATCTTTCGATTTTTCTTTTGCATCTTCATCAACAACAAAGATCATTAATTCTGACGCAAAAAATGGATTTTTTTGGTACAAAAAAAAAGCCAATCCGGATGACTTAATAGCTAGTTTGAAAAAAATTTTTGAAACGGGCCTTACGCCTGTGAATGAACAAAATCCTATGACAAAATTACCTCCTGTTCAATCTCATCCAAATTTTATTGCTGCGTCAAATACCATACAGAATGATGAGGAATTTACTCGTTTCGATAATGAACAACTTTCAGATGGAATGTATGCTTATATTTATCTAATTGAATCGAATCATAATATAAATAGTTTAGCTTTGTGCGAAGAGAATTTAGATAACCCAAGTTTTACAACTGATAATAGCGTGGTTAAAATTAGTGAAGAACAGGATTATGCTATTTCTAAGGTAGATCCTCAATGTATTATAGGCGCTATGCCCTCTGCATTGGTTGCTTTTGCTTTAGGTCTACCCAAACAGAGTTTTATTACTAATCCCACTTATAACAAAATTTTTAATTGCGAAAAAATAAAAGCAGCTATAGGGGGAGATTTTTTACTCATAGGGTCAGAATGTTTTTTTACCCTGAACATTTCTCGAAATGACGGTGATCGGCGCGGTTTACAAACTCCAAAGCCTAGTATCCAGCAAACTGATCTGGGTGCTTCATCTTCTCAAAATAGCCAACGTGTTACTTTTTTTCCAAGTAATGCCGCAGATAATCCATCTTTTAAGGAAACGCCAAACTCACCACGTCCGTAATGAAACTGCGCTACATCTATTCAAGTTTTTATATTTATTGCGCAGCAGCGACAAGGGCTCAATAGAAAAATTTTAGTTTTGGAAAGGATTAAATTATAAAATAATCACTTTTTAATTTTATAAATAAATTTCTGATAAAAAGTAAAATCTTGCATTTATTTTACTTTTCCCTTATAATTTCTCAGTGTGATAAGCGCCGATTTGAGCTACAGCTTGCTGGCGCTATATTAAGTTTAGCTAAAGCGTTATGAAACCACCGCTGCTTTAGCCAGGTGGTTTTTTTTCGCTACTTATTTTTAGTCGGAAGACCAACTAAGAGTGAATTGTCATGGATGATTATTGTTGTTACTTTAAAGATTTCGTATCTATTCAGCACTCCTCGCAAGTCCTGCTTTTATTCTATTTATTTTTGTCGCCTATGTAGCCTGTTTTAATGCATGGGAGTTTGCATCTCTACATTACAACAGGCTTATAATGAAATAATTTTCAGTTTCGTTCGTGCTATTTAAAAAAAGGTTTTTTAAATTTTTTTAGGGAAAAATGTTATGTCTATTCGTTTGAATCAATCACACGTGCTTGGCCTACCGCGAATTGGTGCTAATCGAGAAATGAAAAAAGCAGTTGAAAGCTATTGGCGCAAAGAATTATCACTTACGGAATTACAACAGATAGGACAGCGCATTGAAGACACAAATTGGCAAATGCAAGCCGATGCTGGGCTCGACTTTATTACTGTTGGTGATTTTTCTTGGTACGACCACGTATTAGATCACAGCGCTCTATTAGGCGTAATTCCAGAACGTTTTAAAATTGAAAATAAAAAAATTGATCTCAATACAATATTTTGTATGGCGCGTGGTCAAGCTCCGGATGTACAGGAAACGACTGCCTGTGAAATGACAAAATGGTTTAATACCAACTACCATTATATTGTTCCTGAATTTAATTTAAAGCAAAACTTTCAATTAAGCACGGATTATTTATTTAGCGCTATTGATCGCGCACTCGCTAAAGGTTACCGAGTAAAACCGGTTTTACTCGGTCCCTTAAGTTATCTTTGGTTAGGAAAAGCTAAGCAAACTGAATTCGATAAACTCAGTTTATTAGAAAATTTATTGCCAGTTTATAATCAAATTTTTGCAGAATTTAACGCTAGAAAGATTGAATGGGTCCAACTTGATGAGCCTATTTTAGTATTAGATTTACCTCCCGCTTGGCAACAAGCCTATCTCAACAGCTACTCACAATTAAATTTTAATAATATAAACTGTTTATTAACCACTTATTTTGGCGCCATCAGCGATAAATTATCGATTATCAAAGATTTACCGATTGATGGCTTACATATCGATTGTTGCGCTGCCCCTGAACAATTAGCGCGTTGTCTAGAGCATTTCCCCAAAGATAAAATTATTTCTTTAGGTTTTATAAATGGTCGTAATATTTGGCGCGCCGATTTGAATCAAATATTAACGACACTACGCCCTATCAGCGAAGTTTATGGTGATAAATTATGGCTTAGCAGTAGTTGTTCATTACTTCACACTCCGGTTGATTTAGATAACGAAACTAAATTAGATCCCGAAATAAAAACTTGGCTAGCTTTTGCTAAACAAAAATTAACAGAAATTTCATTATTATCGCGCGCCTTAAATTCTAATGAATCAACAATTAAGAATTTATTAGATGAAAATCAAATCGCTTTGCAAACACGTAAAACTTCACCCCGTATCCATAATAGCGTGGTGCAAAATCGTATTCAATCAATCACCAATGATTTTGCCAAACGCAATACCGATTATATTTCACGCGCTAAACAACAAAAATCATCTTTACAGTTGCCGCTATTACCTACCACTACTATCGGTTCTTTCCCACAAACCGCTGATATCAGAAAAATTCGTCAGGAATATAAATCCGGAAAAATTACGCATGAGATCTATCAACAAAAAATAAAACAGCATATTGCCGATGTAATAGTCCAGCAAGAAGCGCTAGATTTAGATGTCTTAGTCCATGGTGAAGCCGAACGTAATGATATGGTTGAGTATTTTGGCGAACTGTTAAATGGTTTTGCTTTTACTAAAAACGGCTGGGTACAAAGTTATGGATCACGGTGTGTCAAACCACCCATTATTTATGGAGACGTTAGCCGCCCTGAGGCGATGACCGTTGAATGGTCTGCCTATAGCCAAAGCTTAAGCAAACGCCCAGTCAAAGGCATGTTAACTGGTCCTGTGACAATATTAGCTTGGTCTTTTGTCCGCGATGATCAAGCGCATCAAGCCACCGCCTTACAAATTGCTTTAGCATTACGTGATGAAGTGCTTGATCTAGAAAAAGCCGGTATTAATATTATTCAAATTGATGAACCTGCTTTTCGCGAAACCTTGCCCTTACGTCGAGATGATTGGCAGAAATATTTAGATTGGGCCGTGTTTTCATTCCGCATTGCTTCCTGTGGCGTCAAAGATAGCACACAGATTCATACGCACATGTGCTATTCCGAATTTAATGATGTGATATCAGCTATTGCCGCACTCGATGCGGATGTCATCACACTGGAAAGTTCGCGTTCAAAAATGGAACTCTTACAAGCGTTTGAAAATTTTTCCTATCCGAACGAAATCGGCCCGGGTATCTATGACATCCATTCACCGCGTATCCCTTCACAACAGGAAATGATCGAACAACTACAACACGCATTACGTTATATTCCTATCGAGCGTCTATGGGTAAATCCAGATTGTGGCTTAAAAACCCGGAATTGGCCAGAAGTCAGCGCAGCATTACGCAATATGGTAAGCGCTGCCAAATTACTCCGTGAAGATACTTCTCTTGTTACCCTACCCTTAGCTAGGAAGGATTCCTCACATGTCATTTTTTCGAAAATTTAATTTTAGTTTTGAGGTTTTTCCTCCTAAAACAAAAAAAGCAGCAGATGATCTGGATCAGGCACGACAGGAATTATCTCAACTAAAACCAAAATATTTTTCTGTGACTTTTGGCGCGGGTGGATCCTTGCAACAAAAATCATTGGATGTAGTGCGACAATTTGTCGCTCATGGAATTGCTGCAACTCCACATATTTCTTGTGTGAATATGACGCGTCAGCGCTTAGAAGAATTACTTAGTGAGTATAAGCAATTAGGCATTAAACAATTATTGGTCATTCAAGGTGATTTACCTAGTGATGCTACACCGATAGAAATTGAGTTTAATTATGCGACTGAATTAATTACTGCCATACGCACAATGACGGGTAATTACTTTCACATTATTGTTGCCGCCTATCCTGAATTTCATCCCCGCGCCATTAGTCCAGCGATGGACATTGAAAATTTTAAACGAAAAATTGAAGCCGGTGCGAATAGTGCCATTACCCAATTTTTTTTTAATAGTGATGCTTATTTTCGTTTTATAGAAGCCTGCGATAAATCTTCTATCCGTATTCCAATCATTCCCGGTATTACACCGATTATGAACTATCAAAAACTCATGCAATTTTCTACGGCTTGCGGCGCAGAAATTCCTTTATGGTTACATAAACATCTCAAAACTTACAGCGATGACCCCATTGCCTTACAAGAAATTGGCATTGAATTTGTCAGCAAACTTTGCGGTAGTTTATTGCAAAACGGGGTCAAAGAATTCCACTTTTACACCTTAAATCGGGCCGAACCAACACAGAGTATTATTCAAAATCTAGTTGATTAGAAGCCTCCCTATGGAGCAAAATTCGTTGTATTTAAGCTATTTCTTTAACCGGTATTTCGGTTATGCTGGCAATTTGTCGAAACCCACTTCAAAATCAAATAAATTCGTTTTTTTTTATGCATCATAATAAATCTACTAGGAGAATTTATGCAGATAACCATATGATTCGAACGTTAATTGCTGGGTTGATAGGTTTGCTAGTAGGACTTACATTAATGTTTATTATTTATCCATTCATTTTTTCTCCTTGAGTATTAAAGGAAAAAATTTCCAATATCGAGACTAAACAACCGTTGGCACGGGGAAGTTTATCCATCCTAATCCAAAAGATTTTATTCATTATGGTCAAGGAACCTGCAGATGCAAAATATTTGGGTAAAAATGATAAATTAAACCTGCTGCAAAAAGACATAATTAGCCTTTAAACCCGATAAACTATAATAAACGTTGATTTATTTTGACAGAATAATCATCAAAAAGTTCTTTTATATTTATAAGATTGGTAAAAGTTATAAATATATAATCGATATAGCTTTTTATTATTTCATAAATTGACGATTGAAATTTATGAATAATCTAATATTGTTTGTAAATATTCCTCTTTTTTTCCGGCTTTCATTTGCTTCACTCAAAATGGATATCCATTTTTTTTATTTACCAAAAAACTTCCTATTTTAAATGCTTAAAAAGATATAAAAATAATTCTATATCCCAGTGTAAACC
>X36_Agile_Frog__coassemble_20_pt1 | contig 33411 bp, 31 predicted proteins | sample X36_Agile_Frog__metabat2_low_PE_001 | metagenome-assembled genome bin X36_Agile_Frog
GATGTATCCTATCACTTTTAAGATAAATTAAATTTTTTTCTTCAAGAAAATATTTCATTATATGTTCATTATTTAAATTTTTATAATATTCTTCTAAAAATTTAAATTCCTTCTCAGAGATACTCTGTTTAGCTTTAGAAAATAAGCCTCGTTTATCTCTATTACTAATTTTTCTATTACCAGGTTTTTCTAATTTTTTAATTATTTTTTCTGGAATTTTTTCAATATGAAGTTTTTCGGAAAAGATTTTCCCATTTTTATCTATTTGGGGAGATTTTGCGAAAGTCAATAACTTGCAGTTATTTAAATAATTTTCATTTTCATTTTTATTTTCATTTTCTGTTTCTTTTTGTTTTTGTTTTTTGAGAATGTCGTATAACACAATAGTATGAATTTGACATTGCGTATCACCAACCAAAGGATCTGGAAATGAATTTTGTGAAGTATTTACATTATAATTTTCGGTAAAGCGTTCGTGATTTTCTAAGTTATTTGGCATAAAATAATCTCCAAAATATTTTTTTACTTGAATTTTTAGATGATCGATTTAATACTCGTCTAAATTGACACGCGCCAATTTTATAAAACTAGTATTAGTTATGATTTAAATAATTAATCGAAAGTAGATATGCCTTACGGCATTGGAAAAAACATCAAAGATAAAAAGTGTAACTTATAATAATTTTGTATATAGAAAAGATTATTTTTCATAGAAGGCGTCGCTTTAGCTGAATTTAATTATGCGCCTGCAAGCTGAATGTCAAATGGGCGCGAACGAAAACAATTATGGCATTCTTGTATAAAAAATCAAGTTTTTTTATACAAGATAAAACGCATTTAATTAGTTTAGAATCCATTCACATTTTTTTTTGAATTCATAAATCTTGTAATTGTTTATTCATCAATGCAAATGATTCTTCCTCAGCTTGATCTCTAACTAAACAGTATTGAGATAAATAAAGCATCAATATACTAAAAGGAAGTATTACTAGCATGCCCATTGGAAATTTTAACCGACCTATGCCACCAAAGGGCCCCAAATAAGAAAGTAATAATAAAATGGATAGATAAGAAAAAAACCAAACTAAACTAAAATTTTTGTTCCAAAAACGGCGCTTTTGATAACACAGATAGATAATAAATCCCACTAAAATAGCAATATAAAGTTTCCATATCACTGAAAAACCGCACCAATAAAGCATTAAATTAGCTACATAGAATGCAATATGACAAATAATTAAACTCGCGGATAATCTGAACGGACGATGTTGCTCAGGTTGCATTTTACGTAATGCTAACAAGCAAATTGGTCCTATCCCATATGAAAGTATACTTGCTGAGGATAAAAAGGCCACCATTTTTTGCCAACCGGGAAACGGTAAAAAAGCACAAATTCCAACGAAAAAATTTGCATAAAGCGTAACATACGGGATTTGATAGCGATTGAGTTTTAAAAAAAATGGCGGTAAATGTTTATTTAATGCCATACCATATAAAATTCGCGATGTGGCAGCGGTATAAACTAACGTTGTTCCTAAGGGCGAAAAAGCAGCATCAAACAACAGTAATACAGCAACCACACTAAGACCTAACAATAAGCTTAAACCTACTAAAGGGCCACTATCCCCTGGGAAACTTAGCTGATGCCAACCTTGTTGTAAATAAGCTTGCGGAACTGCCATTAAAAAACTTAACTGCAACATAAAATAGAGAATAAACCCAACTAACACAGCACCTAAAATGGCAATAGGAATACTTTTTTGCGGATTCTTAACTTCTCCTGCTAGCATCAACCCATTTTGAAAACCGGTAAATGCAAAGGCGATACCACCTGCAGACAAAGCTGAGAATATATCTATCCAACTCGCTTTATTAGTTAAATCCAAAGTGATATTTTGCAAAGTAGGTGAAACATGTATTAAAGCAACAATAGCAATTGACGGTAAAAGGAATTTCACAATGCTGGCATATTTATTACATTCTGCTAAGAATTTAATGCCATAGCTGTTCAGCAGCACAATAAAAAACATGATCACTACTGCTACAAAATATCCCGTGTGAGACAACTTAAAATAACTGGCTTCTTTGATTAACAAACAAGGAAAGAAATGACTGCTATATTGCAAAATGGCCTGGATTTCTATCGGCGTCATCACCACATACGCAAGCCATGTGATCCAAGAAAATAAAAATCCCACTTCCCTGCCATGCGTATAAGTCGGATAATTTGACAACCCACCAGAAATCGGCAGCATCGTCCCCAATTCGCATAACGGCAAGGCTATGAATAACATAAAAATTGCCGCTATCATCCAACTAATAAGCGCATTCGGTCCAGCCATCTGCGCACCTATAAAAGGCGTGAATAGCCATGCGGAACCTATCATGCCGCCGGCTGCAGCAATTAAGATATTAGTTGTGGAAATATCACGCTTTAGCAATTTTTAAATCCTTGCAAACATTTAGGGTTAAATTTCCTAACCTTAAATTGATATCTCTAGTTTAGCAATTTTTAAGAAATTAGTATTTTTGAAACCTAAAAGAATATTGTAAGTTAATAAATAATAATCGTTATACAAATATGAGTATTATTTGCGCATCTATTCATTTTTTTTATGAGGGAGAGGAATTGCCTAAGGTTTTTTGTTGTCCTGTAATTAAAATTTCAGACTTGCTATAACCCATATTTGTTAATATCTCTATATATTTCGAGTCTAAAGTTTTTTTTGTTCTCCTACTTTGAAAACCACTGTATCAGCATAGCGACTATTTAAAAAAACAATATTAGGATCAGCAGAAGTTTCATTAGGTATATATCGAGAATATTGGATTCTAATTTTTCAATTTGTTTATTCTCAGTTTTTTCCTCTCCTACTAATTTTTTTTCTCTACTACTTGTTGTAATTCAGGCGATATATTTGGGCGCTGTTTTTCGGGAACAAATTTCAACATTAATTCCACGCTATTAATTGAAATAATAAAATGTTAGTTTAATAATGAATTATTAAACTAACATTAAATGCAAAATTAATTATCACAAAAAATAAATTTTTTAAATTAGAAGGTTATAAAATAGTTTAACTTTTATTTAACGTCAAACATTCTTGTTGTTTTTCGAACAACTGATTTATTCCTTTCTCGGCTACTCCTAACATTTGATCCAGTTGTAGTTTAGAAAACGCATTTTTTTCAGCTGTCGCTTGCACTTCCAATATGCCGCCTGGCTCTGTCATTATGACATTCATATCTGTTTCAGCTTGGGAATCTTCCGCATAATCAAGATCTAAGATCACTTGTCCTTGGTAAATTCCTACCGATACTGCAGCAACAAGAAACCGTAGTGGATCATGTGTCAATTCACCTTTTTGTTTCATTACGTTTAAAGCATCTCTCAATGCAACACTCGCACCGGTAATAGCGGCGGTTCGTGTTCCGCCATCGGCTTGAATCACATCACAATCTAAAAAAATAGTATTTTCACCTAATTTTTTCATATCAACACTTACACGTAAAACGCGACCGATTAAACGCTGAATTTCTAAACTTCGACCGGTTTGCTTACCTCTACTCGCCTCTCGTTCAGAACGAGTATGTGTTGCACGAGGTAACATCCCATATTCTGCCGTAATCCAACCTTGGTCTGAACCTTTTAAAAATTTTGGTACGCCGGGTACCACACTGGCTGTACAAATTACTTTAGTATTACCAAATGCTACCAACACCGAACCTTCAGCATAGTGTGTATAGGAACGTGTTAGATTGATGACTCGCAGCTCGTCAAAAGCACGTTGTGTCGCACGCATGATTACTTTCCTTTTATAAAACTAGATTTTATTTGCAGAGTGATTAAAATAGACCCGGTAAAAATAGGCATTATACTTTTTAACCTGAAAAATACCATGACCAATAGCATGACGGCTTTTGCCAGAAAAGAAAAACAAGCCGAATGGGGTCAAGCGGCTTGGGAAGTTCGTAGCGTCAATCATCGTTATTTAGAAATCGTTCTCTCTTTACCTGATACCTTTAGTCATCTAGAACCTTTAATCCGAAAACAAATGCAAGCACGCTTACTACGCGGCAGAGTTGAAGCAAAGTTACGATATAAACCCTATATTAATAAAGCGATGCCGATTGAGATCGATGAAGAATTAACCCAGTCTCTTATCGGTGCCTATAAGAAAATTGCGCATCTTGCTCATACCAACACGTCTTTAAATCCTGGAGAATTATTGCGTTGGCCACAATTGCTTAAATTCCCTGAATTAAATACTGAAGTAATACAGCCCGAATTAATGAGAATATTTTCTGAAACTTTAAATGATTTTTGTAAAGTACGTAGCATTGAAGGTAATGCTATTTTTGAGTTATTAAATCAACGTTTAATTAAACTTGCAAATCTTACTCAACAAATTCAAGCTCAATTACCGCATATTTTGAATTCACAACGTAAAAAGCTTCTGGCTCGACTGCATGAAATTAAAACCAATTTAGACCCTAACCGTTTAGAGCAGGAAATGTTATTATTTGCTCAGAAGACAGATGTCGCAGAAGAACTGGATCGTCTACAGATCCACCTGCATGAATTTAAGAATTTATTAGCCAAAAACCAAGCCCAAGGTAAACAACTTGATTTTTTATTACAAGAATTGAATCGTGAGGCAAACACCTTAGCTTCTAAATCACTAAATGCTGAACTGACCTTATCCGTGGTTAACATCAAGGTTTTGATAGAGGAAATGCGCGAGCAAGTGCAAAATATCGAGTAAATTATGAATATACCAGGAACACTTTATATTATATCAGCACCTTCAGGTGGCGGAAAAACCAGTCTTGTTAATGCACTGTTAGAATCTGTCTCCAACCTAGAAGTTTCGATTTCCTATACCACACGCCCACCGCGACCGGGTGAAAAAGAAGGAGTAGATTACCACTTTATTGATCAACCAGAATTTAAACAACTTATTCAAAAAAAATCTTTGTTAGAACATGCTATCGTTTTCGGTCATTATTATGGCACTTCGCTCGATTGGGTAACAAAAAAAATTAAAGCCGGAATCGATATTATCCTTGAAATTGATTGGCAAGGAGCGCAGCAAATTAGAGAAAAGATGCCTGAATCCATTGGAATATTTATCATTCCTCCTTCCTGGGAGGTATTAGAAAAAAGATTGCATCTTAGAGCACAAGATAAGAAAAACGTCATAAAAAAACGCATGGCTGATGCAAAAGCTGAATTAACTCATTATGATGAATATGATTATTTAATTGTGAACGAAAACTTTTCGAATGCCCTGGCCGATTTGAATGCTATCTTACGCGTAAGACGTTTACGTTGTAGTATACAAAAAAAAGAACTCGCTCCTCTTTTAAAAACCTTGTTAACTTAATCTTTTAATTTACTAACTCAGCGAAATAGACTATAAACAACAAATTAATACTTATAAAAGAATATTTATGTTAAAAAAAATAATCTATGGTTTATTCTTATTCAGTGCTTGCCATATCTCTACTAGTTTAGCAATTAGCAACTCCAGTACGTGTCCCCAAATCCAAGTTTGTTTTACGCCTGGCCAAAATTGCACGGCCGAAATAACGGATGAAATCGATGCCGCTAAACAATCAATTTTTGTCCAAGCCTACAGCTTTACTTCTTCACCCATTGCTGTTCATTTGGTTGCAGCAAAAAAACGCGGAGTCAAGGTCAATGTAATATTGGATAAAAGTCAAAAAACGCAAAGATATAGTGCTTTCCATTTTTTAGTTAACCAACATGTTCCCTGTTGGATAGATTACAAACCCGCCATTGCGCATAATAAAATTATGATCATTGATGAGAAAGAAGTTATTACAGGTTCATTTAATTTTACTCAAGCAGCACAAAATAGAAATGCAGAAAATTTATTAATCATCAATGATAGGACATTAGCGACTATTTATTTAAAAAATTGGAACCGCCGTAGAGCCTTCTCAATGTACCTTAATCCTCAAACCTCAACAGCATAATTTTTTAAAAGCGCTTTAAGATTTCAATTTAAAAATTTTTTCGGCTCAGCTGTTAAGCAAATTTAATACTGGCGCGTATCTGGCCGACTGTGGATTTGTTGCCTGAGCCACCGGGAAAAAGCGCAACTCCATTATCCCCGATCAATTGACCCTCTGCTAAGCTATAATCTTTGTTTTGAAATATCGCAACGCCAACATCAAACCATTGACTAACATTCATAAGATAATCAACATAAATTCGCCTATTAGGTAAAATTCCTGCCAAATGTTTGGTTGCTTGGTAGCCTACCGCCAGTCTGGTTTGTTTGGCAATCGCTGGAAAAGTCAACCCTAACTCGAAACCCCAAAGCTTGGGTTTATTAAAAAATGCAGGTAACACACCCGAAGTTACAGGAATAGGGTAAGCTAAAAAAAATGGTTTGGTAAAATTTCGGGTTGTAGCAATATAATGAGCATTAATATCTAAAGGGCCCCATTGGAATTCTGCGCTTAGGTTATAAGCAGGAGCTTTTTGATTGGGTAACCCAGAGATGTTTGTTTGATTTGGATTAGGTAAACCAGAAAAAACACCTGTAACCTCTATGTTTCTATTTGTATAATAAGAGGATAAAAAATTAGTATCGGTAATACTTGCCACATACCCGGCGTCGAAATTAAAACTACTAATACAATCACTATAGGTGTAACCTAAATTGACCCCACCGTTTTGTATTCGACGCGTTGAACCCCCATCTGACAGCCTAGGTTGACCTGGGAAAGTATAAATAGAACCATACAGCCCGCTCGGCATAGTAAAACCTAACTGAATGGTGGTTGCATTAATCTCACTCAACAATTGCGTGGGATTTTCACTGCTTACAAAACTATAAGGATTATAATTTCCAAAAGGGACATACTCTTTACCCACACGCAAATAAACCGGTGAAACATTAAAGTGCTGTAAGGTTGCATAGGCTGTATCAAGCTTAGTCTTACTAACTGGGTGATAGATTAAGAATGAGTTAGGTATTTCATAGACACCTTGCGCACCCGGAACACCCGTTAAGGATGTGTACACCAGTGACATATTGGCTTTCATCCAATTATTAACACGTGTATCTACAAACAAATTAGCATTATTTAATATAAGATCACTAGCTCTATTACTTGTCAAAATAAAAGGAGTGCCTCTGAGAGATAATATATTTGTAAACGGAGCCACTGTTAAAAAAACAGGCGGGGTATTAGTTATATACGCATCGGAATTGATCCAACCACTCACATTAATTCGACACTTCCAACCACAGGGTTGATCAAAACCACCCGGTTGATTTCTACCCAATAGCCATTCCATCTCATTGACTTGCGCTCGTAAAACTTCTTGTTCATAAGCGCTATCGATGACATAGATACCTACAGCCAAGGCTGGACAGCTGACTCCTAAAGCTAACAAGGAAAAAATAACTAGCTTGAGTCTCATATCTATATCCCTATAAAAGATTCACATTGTGGCTAAAGCTTAACAACTCTTGTTAAATATCTCAAATAAATAGACTTATCCATTTAATACCGGATCACCTGGCAGATCACTTGCAGTATGAGCGTGATGATCCTGAGCCAATAGTAAGTACATGGCAGGCACAACAAACAAAGTAAATAAAGTACCGATAGAAATACCAGAAGCAATGACTAAGCCGATATTAAAGCGACTAATTGCGCCTGCGCCAGACGCTAGAATTAATGGAATAACCCCTAAAACCATTGAAGCTGTAGTCATTAAAATAGGTCGGAGCCGAATGCCAGCAGCCATTTGTATTGCTTCTTGTTTTTTATGACCTTCTTGTTGCAAATCATTTGCAAATTGTACAATCAAAATCCCATGTTTACTAATTAGGCCAATCAATGTCACCAAACCCACTTCAGTATAAATATTTAAACTTGCTCCACCTACTCCCAAACTGATAAAGATAAGTGCACCACAAATTGACATTGGCACACTGATTAAAATAATTAATGGATCGCGAAAACTTTCAAATTGGGCTGCCAAACAAAGAAAAATAATAATTAACGCTAAGAAAAAGGTTAAAATTAAAGCGCTACTTTCTTGCTGATATTGACGTGATTGAGCTGCATAATCCATATTGTAGTTTTCCGGAAATATTTTTTTAGCTATTTTTTGCAAACCTTGTAACGCATCGCCCATAGTGACACCCGGAAAAGGAACTGCTGAAATAGTGGCCGAATTAAGTTGCTGAAAATGATTAATCGATTCTGGCACCACAATAGTTTTTAATCGCGCAATCGTCGATAAAGGAATCACTGCACCATTTGGAATCTTTAAATAGTAATTCAGTAATTGATCGGCATTCAAACGCGAACCTCGCATCACTTGCGGAATAACCTGGTAAGAACGACCATCAAAATTAAAATAATTAATATAGTTCTCACTCATCGCAGAGGCTAATAAATCTCCCACATCTGCCATCGTTAAGCCCAGTTGCGCTGCTTTATCACGATCGAGTTGTATTGCTGATTGAGGTTTATCTAATTTAAGATCGCTATCTAAATAAACAAAGAGACCACTTTTACGCGCTTCGTCTAATAATGCTTGAGAAATATCATTCAATTTTACATAATCATCCGTAGTGGTAATAACAAATTGCACAGGTAACCCACTACCTCCACCAGGCAAAGAAGGTTTTTGAAAAGCCGCCACTCGTGCTCCTGCTATCCCATCAAATAAATGTTGTATCTGTGGTTGGAGTTGATTAGTTGTGCGTTTACGTTCGTTCCATGGTTTAAAGACCATTCCGCCAATGCTGGTATTAAGTCCATTAACTCCATCTAATTGAAAAACATGATCGGTTTCAGGATAAGATTCAAAAATTTTAAATACTTGATTGGAATATAATTGTGTTTGTTGCAAAGTCGCATTAGGTGCTGCAGTTAATAAGCTAATAATAAGCCCTTGATCTTCTTGAGGAGCTAGCTCATTTTTAGAAGTTGCATATAAAAAATAAATGCTACTTAAAATAATTAAGGCAAATACTATAGTCACTTGCACGTTCTTTAATGAACCTTGCAAAAGATGTTCATAATAAGCACGTAATTTATCGAATTTTTCATCGATAAAACCAACAAAACCTCTATGCTGATCTTTAACACTGGGTTTTAAAGAGAGGGAACACATCATAGGAGAAAGTGTTAAGGCAATAATCGCAGAAATTCCAACCGCTCCGGCTAATGTGAAAGCAAATTCAGTAAATAACGCGCCGGTTAATCCTCCCATAAAACCTATGGGTACATAAACCGCAATTAAAACCACAGAAATTGAAATAATAGGAATAGCTAACTCGCGTGCACCTTTAATAGCTGCTTCGACAGGTGATTGACCCGATTCGATATGCCGATAAATATTTTCTACAATAATAATTGCATCATCGACAACCAAACCTATGGCTAATACCAAGGCTAACAAAGTGAGTAAATTGATTGTATATCCCAATAACAACATAATAAAAAATGCCCCTACTAAGGATAGGGGCATAGCAATCACTGGAATTATTACTGAACGAAGAGAACCCAAAAATAAAAAGATAACTAACGTAACAATCACTAAGGCTTCTATCAAACTGGTCATCACCTCATGGATAGAACTATTGATATAACGACTTTCGTCATAAACAATCTTTCCATTTAAACCTTGCGGCAACTGTGCAGTTATGTCCGGCATGGCTTTCCGTATATTTTTGATAACAGAAAGTACGTTTGCAGTGGGTGCCACTTTAATGCCGATATACACGGCCGGTTTATTATCAAACTTTACGGTAGTATCATAACTTTGCGAACCTAAAGTCACTTTGCCCACATCTCTTAAACGTATAATGGCGCCATTTTGTGCTTTGACAATTAAGTTCTGAAACTGTTCTACGTTGTTTAATCCTGTATTTACGGTTAAATCAACTGTAACCATATCACCTTTAGTGCGTCCAACAGCAGCAATAAAATCATTGTTAGCTAATGCATTAGCCACATCATCAGCACCTAGACCATAGGAAGCTAATTTGGCTGGATCTAACCAGGCGCGAAGTGAAAATAAATGCTGTCCAACGATTTCGGCTTGCTGAACACCTTTTACAGCTTGTAATTTTGGTTGTACCACTCGAATCAAATAATCGGTAATTTGATTGCTGGCTAACTTAGGACTATAAAACCCGATGTACATGGAGTCGATCGTTTCACCAATTGCTATATTTAAAGTTGGTTGTTGAGATTGCTTAGGCAACTGATTGATAACAGCATTAACTTTGGTATTAATTTCAGTTAATGCTTTATTCGGATCGTAATTCAGTAACAAATTAGCTTGTATCGAACTACTACCTTGTGTACTACTTGAAGTTAGATAATCAATTCCTTGCGCCTGTGCAATAGAATTTTCTAAAGGGGTCGTGATGAATCCAGCAATTAAAGCGGGATCAGCACCGGTATATACAGTAGAAACGGTTATCACTGCATTCTCTGTATAAGGATATTGTCGAACCTGCAGTAAAGTTAACGAACGTATTCCTAGCACCAAGATTAATAAACTAATCACTGTTGCTAACACAGGCCGCTGAATAAAAATATCCGTAAAGCGCATATAACCGCTATCCTTAAACTAAAATAAGCTCATTTTATTAAAAAAATGGCTTATATAACTTCCTTTTCGTTTCATTATTCATCAATAGCTATCGGGGCAGGATTATTATTCGGTATCACAGAATTATTAATCACCACACTACTGCCATTTTTAAGTTTGAGTTGCCCGCTAGTAACAATCATTTCACCTTCTTTTAAACCACCCAAGATAGCAATTTGATCGCCGCGTTTCTCCCCCGTTGTCACAAAAGTTTGTAGTACGGTAAGTTGTTGTTTTCCACTTTTATCGTTTCTTTTTTGTCGTACGATGTATACTATCTCTCCATAAGGATTAAAGCTGATCGCCGTTTGTGGTAAAGTTAAGTATTGTTTCATTGGATTGGTGTGTACTTCAGCTGAAACAAACATACCAGGATATATTTCAGACTGTGGATTTGCGATGGTCGCTTCAATCTGCACATTTCGTGTATTAACATCCACAATAGGATTGATGGTAGTCACTTTTCCAGTAAAAATTTTATCTGGATAGGTGTCAGTTTTAATGTTAACTATAGATCCTATATGTAACTGCGCTAACTTTTGCTGCGGAATAAAAAAATCAGCATAAAGTGGATCTAAAGCTTGCAAAGTAACGACTTGATCACCCGGATTAAGATATTGACCTACGTTCACAGTCGAAACACCTAAACGACCAGTAAACGGTGCTTTTAAGGTTTTTTTAGCAACAATAGCTTCTTGTTGTGCGACTTGTGCTTGCAAATTTTTTAGATTTTGTTCATCCGTATCCAATACGGCTTTACTGATTGCTTTGGCAGCAAATTGGGCACTATCCCGATGATATATAATTTCAGCTAATTTCTCTTGTGCTTCTAATGAATGTAATAAGGCTATATCTGAGTCCGCATTGAGTTGTACTAAAACATCTCCCTCTTTGACCTCCGTGCCTGGCTTCAAATAAACTGTGCGCACCAATCCTGCTAATTCTGTGGTGACATACACACCATTCACAGATCGCATACTGCCATAGGTCAAAATCTTTGGCTGCCACCATGAATATTGAACGCGCATCGCAGAAACTGTGACAACGGGTGCAGTATTCTTTTGCATAGCATGGCGAATAAAAAGATGCTTAATAGTTTGATAACCGAAAACTAGAATAAAAAGCACACTGACACTGATCAACATGATGATCATGGGTCTATTAAAATGTTTTTTTAATCTATGCATGGCTGTGATCCTCTACTGACAATTCGAGTTCCACCATCCACCCCCCAAAGCTTGAAATAAAGCCGCTGTATCAGCGTACCGACTAGCTTCTGCTTGTACCAAACTAATGCGCGTTTGCTGATATTGTCGTTGTGCATCTAATAAAGAAAGATAGCTTACCCCCCCTAAAGAAAATTGTTGTTTCACTAAATGTAAATTAGCATAAGACGCTGTCTCGGCCTGTTGTTGTGCGCGCATTTCGCGAGCATCCGCTTCTATAGCCCGTAAGGTATCCGCTACATTTTTAAAAGCTTGCAACACAACTTCTCGATACTGGGCAGCCGCTGCATCATAAGCAGCAATAGCCGCACGACGCTCAGCAATTAAAGCACCACCTCGAAATAGTGGTTGAAGTAATCCCCCACCAATATTCCATAAGTTGCTTTGCGAGCTAAATACTTTACTTCCGACTGAATTAGATTTACCCCAAGAACCATTCAACGCAAATTGTGGGTATAAGTTAGCCGTAGCAACGCCTATTTGAGCATTAGCCGCTTCCCATAACGCTTCAGCAGCTCGTACATCGGGTCTTTGCCGAACCAAAGCAGAAGGCACACTCAATGGAAGTTCTGTCGGTAAGTGCAATTCATCCAAATCCAAAGACGGAATGATATGACATTCACTAGGGAAAGCGCCGACTAAAATAGCCAGCAGATGACGTGTTTGCGCCCAACTTTTTTCTAAAGGCGGTAAAGTTGCTCGAGTTTGCGCCAATTGCGTTTGTTGCGCGACCACCTCAATTTGCGAAACACCACCGAGATCAAATTGTTTTTTTATAATCGCCAATTGTGCGGCTTGTTCGCGTATCAATTGTTTAGTAACACAAATTTGTCGATGCAATGAGGCTATAGTAATAGCTGTAGTCACAATATTCGACGTTAGACTCAGGTATGCCGCGCGAAGTTCAAAATATTGATATTCCACTTGCGATTGTAAACCCTGTATTTGCCTGCGTATTCCTCCAAAAAAATCAAGTACATAAGAAGCATTTAATGAGGCATTAAATAGATTAAATACAGCGGAAGGAATCCCGCTTGAGGTTGAGGTTATCGAATTATTTGTAGAATTGCCCGAAAAAAATCCAGTGTTGGAACCACGCTGAGCTGTCAATTGGGCTGAGATATTGGGATACAAACCATTTCCTATGCCCGCACTTAAATTTTGCTGCGCTTCGCGTAAAGTAGCTTGTGCCGCTACTAAATTAGGGCTGTTGGCAATACCTTGGCAAATGAGTTTATTTATTTTGGGAGAGTGAAATAAACGCCACCATTCTGCGGATATAGCTTTAGTCTGAATAAACTGTTGTGACGCCCCTCCATGACCTGACGCGTTGGCAGTTCTACAAGGCCAAGGAGGTTTTGTATAATGATTTACTTTTGGAGGCTCAGGTGATGCAAAATCAGGCCCCACCAGGCAAGCACTGAGACTACCCAACATCATGGCAATCATGGAAAATTGATAACAGCTCCTGTAGAAAACCCACATTTAATATCTGTCCATTTTTACTCTGTTTTGTAGACACATTTTTCTTAATGTGTACTTTCATATAATAGACGATATTTTTAGAACTTAGTTGAAAATCGAAATGAATTTTGTCTCATTTACTCCTAATCAAGCTGTTATAAAACTTATCAGTACACTCACCACAAACTATGCTTTAATTAAATAATCAGAAACCTAACTTCACCCTTGGGTAATTTTAAAGAATAAGCAGCTTGCTTCTCTTATTGGAGCTTAATTTATGGTCAAATATCTAAAAAGAATTGGTTCAGAAAAAAAGCGTCAACTTGCTCTATTGTATTTAATAATAGGTGCTGTAGCGATAGGTTTTGCTCCTATTTTTGTCCGATTAAGCGAAGTGGGTCCCATTGCGACAGGATTTTGGCGAGTGGCTATTGCTTTTCCGATTTTAACCTTACTTTCTATAGGACAAGGCTATACACGTCCCGACGATAGGCATGTCCCCCTTTTAAAAGATTACCTTTGGTTATTATTTTCTGGTGTTTTATTTGGCGGCGACCTAGCCACATGGCATCTTTCTATTCAATATACCACCATCGCCAACTCGACTTTAATTGCTAACTTTTCGCCTATCCTTATTGCTTTATGGGGATGGATTGTTTTACGCAGACAACCACAAAAAAAATTAGTAATTGGTTTATTACTAGCCATTTTAGGTATAGCTGTTTTAATCCATCCTAGCTTACATATGGACAAAAATATCCGCATTGGTGATGGGTTGGCCTTTATCACTGCTTTTTTCTACGCCGGATATTTATTAGTACTGAATCGTGCACGTAAAAAATTTACTGCCTTTTCAAGTATGGCGATATCAACTTTTGCCAGCATGTTTACCTTGCTTATCATCACATGCCTCTCCGGTGAGCTTGCTATGCCGCAAACAGAAACCGCTTGGATCATTTTATTTGCTTTAGCATTGTTTGCGCATATTTTAGGGCAAGGATTAATTGCTTATGCCTTGCCCTATTTACCAGTTACCTTTTCATCAACCGCTTTGCTTATCCAACCGATGGTCGCGGCCATGGCAGGTTGGTACTTTTTTGCAGAGTATCTAGGTTTTAGTCAAATGATCGGCATGTTAATCGCCTTAGTCGGTATCTTTTTAGCCAAACAAACCATCTAATCATTAAAAATTCAAGTGCGAAGAATTTATAACAAACTTTTACTCACCATCTCAAACACATCGGAAGAAAGTCCCGGTATTTTGATAAGTTTCTCTAGCTGCTCGCGCATTAAAGTCTGACGACCCGCATCAAAACGTTTCCATTGTGTAAATGGTTTTACCAAACGTGCGGCTATCTGAGGATTTATAGGATCAAGATGTTGTATTTGTTCACTTAAAAATAAATAACCCACACCGGAACGATCGTGAAATTGACTACGGTTTTCTGAACAAAAAACACCAATCAGCGATCGAATTTTATTTGGATTTTTATAATCATAAGCAGGATGCTTTAGTAATTTTTTAACCTGATGTAAGGTATCTGGCAGTTGAGCTCGTGCTTGTATGGCCAACCATTTGCAAACCACTAACGAATTAGCTGAATTGTTTTCATAAAACTCTTTTAAAAAACGATCTCTTTGCGATAAATTATGATTAACAATTTCACTTAATGCCACAATCCGATCGGTTAAATTGTCAGCTTTCCTATAATGTTCGACACAAAGATGATGCACACTAGGATCTTGCAATAACATGAGATAAGTTAAGCTAATGTTCGCTAGACGTCGATTGGTTACCGATTGTTTATCAAAAACGTAAGGCATTAAATCATGACAACTTTGATAGCAATGTAAGAAATTATTTTCTAGTTTTTTAGCTAAGTGAAAACGTAACCATTCTCTTTCTTCGTGAATTCCATCGATATCAATGATAGGCATTTGTTCTGCCAAAGAAGCTTCGCTCGGTAAACTCAATAGTTCCGCTAATAAATCCTTACTGTCCTGATTATCATCTGCAAATAGAATTTTATATCCCTTAATCAGTTGATTGACTGCTGAATCTTCCGCAGCAGCTGAAGATTGAATACGGCTTAATACAATTCTATTGGCTAATTCCTGTGTAGCATCCCAGCGATTAAAGCCATCGGTATCAGATTGCATTAAAAATGCAAGATCTTCATCAGAATATTTAACCTTCAATTTTACAGGAGCAGAAAAATTTCTTAATAAAGACGGTATAGGTTTAGCATCGACATTAACAAATTGAAAAACATGCTCAAATTCTTTAAGTTTTAATGTACATTGTGTTCCCATTGATGTTGCATCACCGACTAATTGTAAATCAATTGGATGACCCTCTGGATTCAGTAAAGCCATGACTAAAGGAATATAAAAAGGTTTCTTAGTTGCTTGGCTCGGCGTAGCCGGACAATGTTGTTTGAGAATCAAATCAAACGTTTTTTCTTCGAATGAATAATGATAATCAATCTGTAATTCTGGTGTTCCGGATTGCTTATACCAACGACGAAATTGTTGCAGATCATAACCACTTCCTTTTTCGATTGATTTAACAAAATCTTCTATAGTGACTGCCTGTCCATCATGAGAAGTAAAATAATCATCCATACCTTTACGAAATAATTTTGGACCCACTAAGACCTTCATCATACGAATGATTTCAGCACCTTTTTCATACACGGTCATGGTATAAAAATTATTGATTTCTATATAAGAATCAGGCTGTACGGGATGTGCTAAAGGACCTGCATCTTCTGCAAACTGCATAGCTCTTAATTGTCTTACCGTATTGATTCGCTCAGTTGCCGGGTTACCAATCGATTCACTAAATTCCTGTTCACGAAAAACGGTCAATCCTTCTTTAAGACTTAATTGAAACCAATCACGACAGGTAATCCGATCACCCGTCCAATTATGAAAATATTCATGACCCACCACTTTAGTAATATAACTATAATCTGCATCGGTCGCTGAATTCGGATCCGCCAAAATAGTCTGTGCATTAAAAATATTAAGTCCTTTATTTTCCATTGCACCCATATTAAAATCATCGATGACAGCAATCATAAATATGTCTAAATCATATTCACGACCATAAGCTTGTTCATCCCAAAACATGGCTTTTTTTAACGATTCCATCGCATGATGACATTTATTTTTCTCACCTTTTTCTGAAAAAATTTGTAATTTTATTTTACGTTGCGATTGAGTTACAAATTCATCTTGACTATATTCTAAATCACCTGCAACTAATGCAAATAAATAACTAGGTTTTTTGAAAGGGTCTTCCCAAGTAATGGAATGTTGATTATTTCCTAAATCCTGCGCTGCGATATTATTTCCGTTAGATAACAAGATGGGATATTTCGTTTTGTCAGCGATAATTGTAGTCGTATAGCGCGCTAATACATCCGGTCTATCTAAAAAATAAGTGATACGACGAAAACCTTCTGCCTCACATTGAGTACAAAAAATTCCTCGAGAAACATACAATCCACTTAACGCAGTATTTTCCTTTGGCTTAATTCTATTTTCAATCTCAAGACTAAATTGATCAGGCACTTCATGAATGACTAATTCCTGATCCTTAAGTTGATATTCTTTAGTAGATAATGATCGACCATCGAGTTTAATAAAAACCAATTCACAATTCTCACCCTGTAAAATCAGCGGTTTATTTTTATTTTCTGGTCTCGAATCACGACTGATCGTCAAACGTGAGTTAACTTGAGTCAAATTTTCATCTAACTTAAAGATTAATTCAACTGAATTAATTAAAAAGTGAGGTGGGGTATAATCTTTAAGAAAGGTAGTTTTTACTTCAGTCATTTTATTACCTATTATTTGATGAAAGGATCTGATTCTTTTTTCATATTCACTATCGCTGGAAGAATTAAACTTAACAACAATAGAGAACCACCAACTATCGTGGTTTTGGCCAGCATTTCATGATTAATTAGTACGCCAAATAGACTAGCAAATACCGGTTCTAAAGCAAATATCAGTGCCGCTTTGGGAGCACTTGTAAATTTTTGGTATTTATTCTGTAAATAATACGCCAAACTAGTCGCAAATACAGCACAAAATAAGATGCCCACTAAAGCTAGCGGTTGCAAAGCAGCGATAAAAGAATGGCCTTTAGTAAATAAAAATACAAAAGGCACTGTAAACAAAAGTTGATAAAAAGCTAATAATTGATAATCACCTATTAATTGATTAATACGTTGTAGATAAGTAATTTGTAAAGAAAAAAAGATAGCACCAAAAAAAACCCATAGTTCACCATGTCCTATATAAAGATGTTTGATATCCATTAAGACATACAGACCTATAAATCCTATGCCCGCACACAATAAATCCAAGCTACTCGGTTTTTCTAATTTAAACAACGGCGCTAGAAAGGGTACTAAAATAACACTTGCACCCGTTATAAACGCCGCGCGCGAGGAATGCACTGTCTGCAAACCGATGGTTTGACAAAGATAAGCTCCCGCATTCAGAATACCAATGATTAAGCTGCCACGCAAAATAGTTCGGGTCGTATTTTGAAGCAAAATCCAGACATTAGGCAACAAAACCAACGTAGCTAAAGCAAAACGTAAACTTACAAATACAAATGGATCGACTTCAGTCAACGCATTTCGTGTCAGGGGAAAAGTAATCCCCCACATCAAGGTTGCTAAAAGAAGATAAAGATTTGCTTTACTAGATAATTTCATAAAATATATACTCATAGGAATTGGATTTTTGGGAAAGCGCCGTGAGAATGAAGCAACCGTAATGTATTCAAGATACATGAGGATTGCGAGTTGAGCAGCAACCATCCAAAAATTCACATGCGAAGAATATAGAGTATAGTCACTCCCATTCCTAGCAACAACAGGAGAATTTACCGTGTCTATTCGAGTTCTTGTTAACGGCGCTGCGGGCCGCATGGGGCAAACCACTGTTAAATTTATTCATGCGGATAAAACGCTAGACTTGGTTGGAGAAACACACGGTAAAGACGATCTAAAAAAATCTATACTCGCTGCAAAAGCCGATATTGTCATTGATTTCACCAATGCGGCTGTCGTATACGAAAACACCAAAAATATTATTTTAGCCGGCGCTCATCCTGTTATCGGGACCAGTGGTTTACTTCCAGAACAAATACAAGAATTTCAAAATCTTTGCGCAGAGAAAAGTTTAGGCGGAATCATTGCACCGAATTTTTGTATAGGTGCTTTATTAATGATGCGCTTTGCCGAAAAAGCTGCGCAGTATTTTTACGAATGCGAAATTATAGAAACACATCATGAAAATAAATTGGATGCTCCTTCTGCAACCGCTATAAAAACAGCTGAATTAATTAGTTCTGCCAGAAAAAAACAACCTAGCAGAAAAAAAATTCATGAAACATTAGTTGGCGCCCGTGGTGCCGTTAAAGATCAAATCCCGATACATGCCTTACGTCTACCAGGATTTCTCGCCAAACAAGATGTAATATTTGGTCATCTCGGTGGAAATCTGGTTATTGCCCATGAAACGATAGACCGTAATGCCTTTATGCCCGGCGTATTATTGGCTTGCAAAAAGGTCATATCGTTAAAAAAGTTAGTTTATGGCTTAGAAACTTTTTTATAAAAAATCAATGCACTATGCACCTTAGGCGGAAAATCTAAATGGCCGATTTTAAACAATTATATGCTGAACTTTTAAAAAAATTAAACGAAAACCATTTTAACCTTGATGATATTACCAGCAAAAAATTAATTGAATATGTGTTGCTATTGCATAAATGGAATCAGATACATAATTTAACCAGTATTCGCGATCCTTTGCAGATGCTCACCAAACATATTATCGATAGTCTTGTTATTAGTCCTTATTTAAAAGGTCCACGCATTCTTGATGTTGGTACGGGCGCTGGTTTACCGGGTCTTCCTTTAGCGCTTACACATCCTCAATATCGTTTTGCATTATTAGATAGTAATGGAAAAAAAACCCGTTTCTTAACACATGTCATACAGACTTTAATGATGACTAATGTAGATATTATTCCTTTGCGCGTCGAGAAATATTATCCTGAAAATTGTTTTAACTCTGTGGTGAGCCGTGCCTTTAGCCAGCTCAATGAATTTTTACAGAAAACAAAACATTTATGCTGCGAAAATGGAATTTTTTTAGCCATGAAAGGCCAGTATCCTGCAGAAGAAATCAATATATTAGATACAAATTTCAAAATAATTGCAGCCGAAGCATTGCAAATTGTGGGGCTTGATGAAAAAAGACATGTATTGATCGTCGGTTTAAATTGATAATCAATTAAATTTTCTTTATTAATTTCTTGTTAGTTAAGAAATAATTAATTATTCAAGAAAAAAATTCACTCCGGCTATCAACGATAAAAAGTGCTCCCCCTTTAACTTTTCTAAATCGTTATTATACTGAATTTTTAGGTCAGGTGGCAAAACAAGGCCCAAATTCTTTTCAATTAAGAATAGAGTCACTTTTTTTATCACATCGTTTTCTTAGAAATTCTACTTTTTTTACAGAAATTTCACCACAAGAATTAAGTTGCCTTATTTTAACTTCATGGGGATTTGAAGTTGAAGAAATAGCAGAAGTACTTGAAGTTAGGGAAGATAGCACAGTTAAAATTCGTGCAAAAATTACTCAAAAATTAAATGCTAAAAATATTCCGCATGCTGTTTGCAAGGCAAATCAAGCGGGAATATTAAATCTAAATAATGTCGATTTTCTTCTACATCCAAAGAAGAAAAATTCTTTCCAAAAAATCAATAAAACTCACGAAATCGAAAATATTTTAATCTGAAAAAGAAATTTAAAAAATTAATCATGGTGTCTTCATGGAAAAAAATAAAACGATAAAACCATTTAAAGTAGATTCTTCTTGGGACAATCGCGAAAAAGCATTGATATTTTCTTACCGCACAGAATTTATAAAAAAATTCATTACTATTGCTGAGGATAATTTTAAATTCTTTGTTAAATCACAACAAAGTCTGGACTCATTTATTACTGAATTACATTTTTCAACATATCATGTCATTTATTTAGATATTGATCCTATTTTTTATAAATTGGATGAAATATTAACTGATATCAACGAGAGTAAAAATAAAAGGACTAAAATTTATCTTGTTACCTCAACTATAGAAAATTCTTACACGCAAAAAAAACGTGATTTCCCAAAAAATATTTTTCTTCTATTGAATGGAGAAGAAATCATATACCTCTCAGAAGATAGAAAATATATCTACAAAAAGTTTTAAATTCCACCCAGAGGGAAACTAATATGACAATCGAAAATAATAATAAAGCATAAGCAATAAAAGCCTGTTTAGTAGTTCTTTTAGAGAAATTAGAAAACCAAAAACAAATAATCGCTACCAAAAAATCTTATATCTATATTGACGATAAGATACCTCCCTATGTCCCGAGAGATGAATTAGAATCTCTCAATATAGGAATAAGTACATTAAGTAACTTAATCAAGCAATTTAAATCCGTAGATGATCTTAATTCGGTTAAAAAACTTAAGCAAACTGAATTACTTTTCTTAAAAACAGATAGTTTAAGTGAGTTTAAATTTCCAGACTACCAATCAAATATTAGTCAAGATTTTTTAATCTTTGCTGAACTTGAAATTCAATTAGATGCCTTGGATAAAAAAGCCCTAGAGCTACTTAATCGTGGGCATGAATTAGTCGGAACAGAAGCCAGTTGGGTAGTTCTTACATTACGCAATTTAAATCAATGGTATTTTCAAGAGAAAAAAATTAATTATTTTGAATATAAAACCAATGTATTGCCTGTTTTTGATAAAGCCAGGCCTCAGTTAGAACAACATCGTGGTTGCAAAAAAATATTAACTAATCTTGCTGCGCTGATTTCAACCCTAGGAATTGCCTTTATTGTCAATAAATGTATCAACAATCGTTATCTCTTCTTTCCAGAAACAAAAAGTTCTGAGCTGCTCATTAAGCTTGAACATAGGCTATCTAAATTAAATTCTTAATGTATTTTTTAATTGAACAAGGATAAAAACATGGAACCGAAAAAACAAAAAATTAATCCTGAACATGCATTACTTATAGAAGATGATGAAGCTTGTCAGCGAATCATGATCCATTTTTTAAAACAACTTAATTATGAGGTAGATTTAGCGGATGAGCGTGAGAAAGCCGTGAAAATGGCAGAGGATAAACACTACGATTTAATTTTAACGGATGTAAGGAACAAGGGGCTCTCTGGAAAAGAAGTTATTCCCCTCTTACGTAACAAGGATAAGAGGAATGTAGGTACGCCGATAATTGTATGGAGTGCCTTCGTCCATAAAAAAAACGAAGAGATGTATTTAAGTTGGGGCGCGGATGGAGCTTTAACAAAACCTTGCAAGATCCAAGTCTTAAAAATAGCGATTGATGAATGTTCTGCACTCCAAAGATACGAAAAGAAATTCCGTCATAGAATAAAAATTATTGAACAGGAATGGAGAGATAGTGGTGGTCAAAGAGAATTGTTAGAATGGCGCATGTTGTTTCTCGTAATTCACTGAATCAATGTCTATACGGTTGGAACGATGAAATCGATAGCAATGCGCTCGAAGTTCATGTTCACAATATACGAAAGAAATTAGGCAATCCCCATTTTATTCGAACAATACGTGGCGTCGGCTATATGGTAGAGAAGGAGAATTTATGAGTCTTAATAAAAAAATAACACTTTTATTTCCGCTAAGTTTAATTCTTTATGAATTGCCTTTGTATTTATCCAATAATCTATTTTTGCCTGCTTTACCCGAAATAACCAAAAGCTTTCATGTAATCAATGCTACTGCTCAATTGAGTATTGCTTTCTGGTTTTTAGGGGCATCAGCCTTCCAAGTAATATTAGGGCCACTGTCCGATCATTATGGGCGGAAGAAGATATTGCTTAGTGGTGGAATCCTCTTCTTATGCGTTACCTTACTTTGTAGCCTCACTCATTCGATCATTTGGTTTCTTGTCGGTAGATTTTTCCAAGGCTGTGTTGTGAGCACCATTTTAATAGCGGGATATGCGACTATCCATGAATTTATGGAAAGAGAGCAAGCCGTCAAAACGATATCATGGATGGGAAGTATTACTATTTTGGCGCCCGCCCTAGGGCCGCTATTAGGCGGGTTGTTATTACAATGGATAAACTGGAGAGAATTATTCATTGGTTTAACTGCTATTACCGTCTTAGGTTTATGTTTACTGTATACCTATATGCCTTCGGATCGACCTCAATTAGAAAGGTTAAATCTCAAAAAAATAATAATTGATTATCAAACCATTTTAACTAATCTCAAATTTTGGGTTTATACCTTATTATTTTGTTTTTTATTGGCCAGTTTAGTCGCTTGGAATACCCTAAGTCCTTTTTATTTAATAGACTATTTAAAGCTCAATCTCATTCAATTTGGGGTTATTCAGTTATTCGTGTATGGAGCTTTTATTGTGGGTATAAATTTAAAAAATCTATTGATTGGATCGATAGAAAAAATTATTAAAAACGGAATGTTTCTAACAGTACCCTTTTTTATTTTAAGTTTATGGGCTTTAGTGTATTTCTCTCAGCATTTATTTTGGGTAATGAGTGCTGTTTTGTTGTTTTGCATGAGCGCAGGACTCATTTTTTACTCATTACACCGTAAAGCGATTGAGATTCCAAAAGCACCGATGGGAACAGTCATAGCAGTATTTTCTATGTCGATGCACTTATTTGGATTTCTAGGTAGCCTAGCAGCTAGAAAATTATATTTTTAATGAGAGAATTAATAGGAATTTTTGATTTATAAATAAAGAAATCCCTAGCCTAAAAATTTTTAATTCTTTATAGTAAACTTACAACCTTTATTACAGGAAAAATAATAATATGACAAGAAGTTCCAGATTAATTTTCAATAAATCAGATATAAATTATAAAAATAAAAACCAATATACAAAAAATATAAAAGTTTTATGGATGCCGATAAGTGTTGGTCAAGATTATCATGAGCTAGATAAACTTCTTGAATCAATGAAACTTATCATCAAAAACTTCACACACATAACTTTAATTAAAGTTGTAATTGTTGATTTAGCTCAGAAATATCATTTAGCTATCAAAAATAATACCTCTCCAGAAAAAATGCTTTACCAATCAAAAAAAAATGGATTGAGCTGGAAAGAAAGTTATGCACATTTAATCAAATCTCGGTTTAAAAATGTAACAGTTGAATTTAGTACTTGGAATGAATGGTTAAATCATGAGGATTATAAACAAGCTAAACAGCAGATTGATGCTTTATATAATGAAAAAATAAATTTTAAAAATCATTTAGAAAATGATGTTTTGGAGTTTGAACGTAGACATTTTAATCGAGAGAAAAGATACTTTACTGATACTGAAAAAAAATATTGCATAGAATGTATTAAAGAGGAATGTGCTGTTTTAATTGTATGGAATAAAGATTTAGTATCCCCAGATTATTCTTTAATATATTATCCAAAAAAAATACCTGAAGCCATGACGTTTGCCAGAGAAAATTTTACAAATTTCTTGTTTGTGTTTGCTGAGTTCGCAAAGTCAAAGCGTAATCATTCTTTGTATTTTCAACCTAGGAAGAGTAGCTTAAATCTACAAGAAGATACAGAGCTCTCTGTTAAATGTAGAAAATTTAGCCATTAATTTAAATGGAATTATTATGAAAAATAAATTTAATAATAAATCTAAAGTTCTAGAAACTATTCTTAACAGATTAGACTGCCATGTATATTGGAAAAACAAGCAAGGTCATTACATTTGGTGCAATAAAAAACTGGCAAATATTTTGGGTTTTAAAAATGAAAATGACATTATAGGAAAAACTGATTATGAGTTATTTGCACCTGATCTAGCCAAAGCAGTAGTCACTCTCGATAAATCTATTTTTAATGAAGGAAAAGAATATCAAACTGAAGAAATTGGTTTTGATTCTGAAAATAGAAAGGCAATTTATCTTTCAATTAAAGCGCCTCTTAAAGATGAATTTGAGAATATAGATGGATTAATAGGAATTTCTATTGATATCACTTCAAAAAAACAATCTGAAATCGCTAAACAAGAATTTTTGATGAACATGGCACATGATTTAAGAACGCCATTATCAGGTATTATTGGTCTTTCCTATATCCAATCTAAAGAAGGGACTAATGCTGTGGATAGACAGCATGGTCAATGGATACAAGATGCGGGTAATCAGCTTTTAGAATTACTTAACTTAGTATTAGAAGTATCTGCAGCTGAACATCATTACATTGAAATCATACCAAGAGATAGTATTTATTTAGAGCAAATTGTAGAAGAGCTACAAGCATTAATGCAGCCTGTGATGATTACTAAAGGATTAGACTTTCAGATTAAGTTGGATACAAATCTACCTCTAATAAGCACAGATAGAATTAAGTTAAAAAGACTTCTGCTTAATCTTCTTGGTAATGCAGTAAAATTTACTAAAGAAGGAAAAGTTAGCTTAGAAATTAATCTATTAACTATAGAAGATAAACAAGCTAAAATAGAAATACTTATCAGCGATACAGGTATTGGCATACCCGAAGATAAATTGGATAAAATATTTGATCGTTTTTATCGTGCTCATCCGTCTTATGAAGCACAATATACCGGGTATGGTATCGGTTTATTTTTAGTAAAAAAAACAGTAGAACTTTTAGGTGGTCAAATAAAAGTTTTCAGTGAAGAAGGAAAAGGAAGCTGTTTTACAGCAACATTTAGCTTTCCTTTAGCTGAGAAAACAATTGAACCATCACATGAACTATCCCAACCGTCCCTCCCTCAGTCTAAGACAGATAAGAGAACGGGATCGATGCTTGTTGCTGAAGATAATTCTTTAGTACTTCATGCAGTAAAAAATATTCTTGTTAATTTAGGTTATGAGGTTACTACTGTTACTGAGGGTAAAACGGCTTTACTCGCTTTACAAAGCCAATCTTTTGATTGGGTATTGCTGGATATTGGATTACCTGATTTAGAGGGAACAGAGGTTGCAAGACTTTATCGGCAATGGGAGCAAGAAAATAACAAGCCTCATCTTCCCATTTTTGCTCTGACAGCTCACAAAACAGCTGAAGTTAAAAAGAAATGTGAAATAGCTAACATTGATTATATTTTGAATAAGCCTTTTACTCTTAAGGATATCCAAATTATTAAATTAATTTTGCAGGCTAAGGAATAAACTTATACCATTAATCAAAATCTTATAATTTATTTAATATTTCAAGAAGAAAATACCGATCTATTAAATAATACAAAAAATTGGAAATAACTACAATAAAAGGAGTTACCTATGCCAAAATCTAATTTTAATTCTCAACAACTAACTAGATCCGATGTGGACGAGGTTTTAAATTCTTTTCTAAAAACGGGCCACTTTATTTTAACCAATGGAATAATAACGACCAGAGCGTTAAACTATATGATGGAAGATTTAGCTCAGCAACCTAAATCTTCCACTAAGCTGGATTATAAACTTTATTTAGATAATGTTACTTTTGATACAGAGATTCAAAATCTTTCTATAGATTCACTAGAAAATCTCATTCATTTGTTCTTAGACAAACTTTTGAGCTTTTCTCTCAAATGGAGTGTAATTGCATTTGATAATGTAAATATTTTACAAGATAAAAATTACTATCCACTGAGTTCACGTTTTATACTTTATTTCTTAGCACGCTTTGCACCGTTTGCAGATGGTTCAACCGAGTTAGCTATAACGAAGGCATTAATTATAACGAATGCTGAATTTCATTCATGGGCATGGATGAGATTTTTAATAAAGCGACCTCTATTCAAGCACTTGACTTTGGAACTGTTACCCAATGAAGACGAAGTCAATAATATAATGCTGCTTTGTCAGGCATTACATTACGCTAAAATTAAAGAGGTGAATTTTGGAAATACTAATATCAGTGCGGAAGGCTATCAAACTTTATATAAATTACTCACTAAAAATTATTTTATCGAAAAGATGCAAATTAAAAAGCCTACCGATCTTGTATCCCTTATCATCTTTAAAAAAATTAATGCATGCTTATTGGAAGATAGAAGCGGAAAGCAACGATTTGATGTGGAAAGATTTAATCAAGCCGAATTTCTACGTTTATTTTCACAGACAAAAAATGCCTTACAAAACGAGACTAACGAAAGTGAAATTAGTAAATTAGAAAAAGAAATTAAATTCCTATTAGAAGAAAAACAGCCGAATAGTATTGCTATAAGCCAGGAGAGATTTCCGTTAGAGTTTGAGTTAATCCCTAAAACCCATGCGGTGTATTATGATCATGCAGAATACGTTTTAGGACGTTTGCCTTTATTTAGATTGGATTTAAACCAATCCGTTGCTAACCAGGTCAATACATTAGGTTATTACTTATTAGAAGAAGCATTAAAAAGCAATGACCATTTTATAATGAACTGCTTACTAGACAATGGAACATTTAGTTTATTCGAACAGCAAGATGGAGAAAAACCTATATTAATACAGATTTATGGAAATGCAGACTTTAAACAAGCTATTTTAGATCATATTTATTCCCGTAAAGCCTTAATCAGTATGGCGGAAGAAGTTTTAAAAAATTACCAAAAATCTCAAAGAATAATGACTGAACTAGCACACTCTCTTATAAACTATACCAAAAGATTAGAAAAAATAATTTACTCGTATAAGTTAAGTGGTTTTGAACGTTTACTGAACCGATTAAGAGAAAGATTCGAATTATCAAATCCTTCTAAACAAAGGGAGCAAGAATTTATCGAAATCTATTGGAGAGTAGGTAAAAGTCTCACACTATTCCATAATGCTGGAAAAGTGACAGTGGAATCAGTATCTAATGCGCAAAGTACACTAGATGAAATAATTGCTATTTCAAAGCATGCAGATTCGGGTTGGTTACGTGGATCCACGCTACATTATCAATTACCTGAAAGACTAAAATTATTGAAGGAAGCTATGGATAAGGATACAAACTCATTGAAGCAAGAAATTAAAGATGAACACAAACCGACAAAAAAAGTTTTTAATAACGAAGAGGGATATTCAAACATTTTCTTCACAAACAGTAACCAAAACGAACAAAATTTTGGGAAAATGGATTTAGATGAGCCTGGACCCAGTGCGCGGTTTTCGCCAAAATGCTGATATAAAGCAAGGGAGGCTACAAGGAATGCAAAATAAATTATGGAAAGATTTAACCGATAGATTAGCTAAAGAACCCTTTGAAGGAATATATTGGGGATGGGGCCCTCAATGGGTTAGCTTTATTAAGATAGAGTCTCCCATCACAATGGACAAACCCTTATGGACTCACGAAGAAACTAGCCTTGATACGATATGTTTATTTAACCTATCTCCGGACCAACTACAACGTGAGATCATTCATTATTGGCAACAATCCTTTTGGAAGAGATGGTTGTTAAGTTTATTTACCTCTATTCATCGTAAAATTAAGCTTTGGTCTTATTATCATCGCTGTTTAGCCGTTCGTAAAGCTAGCATAGAAAATATATATAGAATAGATAAATCCATAGATTCTTTATTTGAACAATATCTAGGTGAAGAGGTTGTGCAAAGGTTATATCGAACTACCTTAAAACTTACCAAGCATTTAGAAAAACATGCTGGAGACTTTAAATTCAAAAAAAATGATCAAAGTGTAGATTTTTATCTAAGGGGAAATTGGAAATTTTTTGACAAATTAATGGAGGAACAACTAACTTCATTGGTTATTGAAGATACAAATAGTTTACAAAAACAACTCAGGAAAGAATTTGATAGACACGAAATGATGTTATTCACTTATTTAGCTGCTTGGCAAGAAAAGATTTTTGATCAACCCATTTATTTTGATGAGCCTATGCCGTTTGATACCTGTGTTGATCCACTTACTGGCAAGAAAATGAATTACTCTACACAGTCCATAGAAGAATGGATTAAATTAAAACGACAAATTTTCGGATCCATGATACAAGATGAAACACCTGAGCAATTACTCAGAACCAAAGTTTTCCTAGAATCGACGTTATCGACGATTAAGCAATTGTTTAATCAACAATTAAAACGGTATCAAGAATTGATTTTAAAGGTCAGATGCGATGAGCTTGCTGCGGAGAAAGCCATCGAACAAGCCGCTATTTTACAGAAATATTTTATTCTTTTTAAAAAAATCGTTTTATTGTTCCATCCTGATAAGTCGCTTGGAAATGAAAATTTGCGCACGATACAAGTAGAATTATTTAAAGACTTTAGCAGTTTAACTAAAGAATCCATAGAGAAAATAGAACAAGGCTTACAAACTTTAGGAGAATGTTTAATCACACAAAAAAATAAATTAGCATTCTATAAAATGAGAAATAAAGTTATTTTGCATATAGCAAAGTTGGAAAAAATAAGAGATCAGCTCGAGGTTAGGCTCGATGAAATTGAAGCTAAAGTTAATAACAACAAGGAAGGCCAAGAAATAAAAGAGAAACTTTGGCAAACTGAAGTAGAAATAGAGAGGGTTCATTCTTGCTACTGTAATTATAATGATTTCATTAAAAAACCCCAAGCTCCATTAACACAAACGCCATTCAAATTATTGTTTGAGCCACTATACCATCCAAAACAAGATAAGCCAAAAGAACAAGTAGAGGATGAAGTCTATGAAAAAACAAGTTGTCCTCCGCGTTCTTGGGTTAGGAGACCTTTACCTCGCTACACATCTGTATTTTAATTGTTCTGCTTGAAAATGTGCATCGGGCCAAACGGGTACATTAATTTCTTGTAAGGGTGCTCTCCAAGCACAACTGGCTATCCAACCAATGATAGTTCCTAAAAGTAAAAGTAATAATAATTTTTTAAGCATGGGTTATCCTAATTTTTAGTAGTAGGAAATAATCTCGGTCTGTTCATTAATGAGCTGATGTTCGACTGCTAAAGTCATGGTTTGATAGGCATCGACCGCATGTGAAGTCCAATCATGCAAGGGATGGTCTTTATAAATATTGTTTTTTTCATCAAAGACTTTGGAATAATTAGTAAGACAATCGATTAAGCGTTCGGTATTTTCTTTATTGAATTTGGTGCGAATATGTTCTAATACTTCAGGATATTCCGGCATTTGTAACGCTTCTAGAGGATTTCTACCATTAGGATTGCGTGCAATCATCGCACCCGACCATTTTCTAAATAGATGCGGATTAAAATATTTATCGGCATCATAAAATAGTGGAGGATTGGCTTTAAAGGCTAAGTTTTTACGGCTATATTCTATGATTCGATTGAGATCACGTATTGTGGGTAACAAATCAATGCCTATAATAATGGCCATACGCTGCTGTTGAATAGCTTGTCTCTTTTGTTCTATTTCTTCTTTCTGCTGGAGTATTTGCTCTTCCAGCAAACGATTGGCTTCATCGTTACCACCACCCCCATTCATGGTCTTCTCCAACAGCTTAAGAGCTCATAATTATGTTTATCTTTAAACTTCATTAATTTTTTAAATAAAAATTTAGGATTAAACGTCCAACCGATATCAATGCCACTAAAATAACGACAGACTTCATTGCAGGGATACCATTTGATCGGCCATTCTTTGACTTTTTTCTTTTCTTTCACGAAGACCACAATAAATGCGCTCAGCGAAGGTAATTTCTTAATGGCATTCAGGTTTTTATTGACGTCATTACTTTGCAAAATACGATAAATAAAGCCAGTGGGTGCAAAGGGTAAACACATTGAGTTTGTTTTTACCCATGAAGGTAAACCAGTTAAGCAATGTAATACAGCTGCTTAGCGCAAGGCATTGAAAAGAGCTGACATAGAAAATTTTCATTGGCATGATTTGCGCCATACTTGGGCATCTTGGCATGTGCAAAATGGGACATCACTACAAGAGTTACAACAATTGGAGTGGATGGTCTTCTTTTGAAATGGTTTTGCGCTACGCACATTTAAATAGTGACCATCTTAAGAAAGCGGCAGGAAGAATTGTTACAAATTCCCTACATCACTATCAAATTGCTTAAGCAGGAGACTAGCTGGATGAAGGATAAACTGTTAGAATGCCGGGCTCTTTGGGATCATGCGCCCGTAGCTCAGCTGGATAGAGTACCAGGCTTCGAACCTGGGTGTCGGGGGTTCGAGTCCCTCCGGGCGCACCAGAAAATCTTATTTTTTCAATAACTTATCTAACTATTCAAAGCCTTATTTTTGATCTAAGTATTACCATGTACCTATTTTGTACTAGACACACGTTCAGCGGCCACCAGATATTGTTTCGTTTACAGAGTGCCCTATTTTTTCTCTCCTATTGTTAGAGACACACTGCGATACTTTGCAGGGATGATCGTAAAGTGATCGAACATAATTGACAAGATCTTCTTCCATAAAACACCAACATTTACCTGGTTTACCACCAGGAATTTTTTTACTGGCTGCTAACGAGAAGCAGTGATTTAAAAAAATAAAACCTAGCTTACCCATAAAAAATAAAATATAAAATATAAAATAATGTTTGGGTCATATAGTGGAATTTTTCGCGATAGAAATATTGTTTTTATTCCTTGCTGGTTGCTTACAATTTCTTCGATACAATACATTGGAAGCTAGTTAGAATAATTTGATAATCAATGATTATTTTTCCAAGGACATTTCCCGTTTCTTTTGCCTTCCACCCCCATGCAGTTAATAAAATACCGCCTAGTTCATGTTCTGAAAGATCCTCTAAAAAGGCGTCGTTATTTAAATTTTTATGTGAATGAAAAAGTATCTCTAATCTCAGTTGTAGTGGAAAATTCTCTGGACAGTATAAAATTCTCAACACAGGACAAAAAAAAGCTTAATATAACAACTTCTCTTCTTCGTTATGATCATTGATGAAAAAGAAGTCATAATCGGTTCTTTTAACTTTACTAATGCTACACAAAATAGAAATGTCGAAAATGTAGTTTCTATTAATTTTAAAATTATTTACAACTTATTTTATAGACTCAAGAAAATTATTAATGATATTAAAGAAAGTTTTTCATGAAAAAAAACCACCATCAATTGATTAATGGTGGTCTTATAACTCCGGTTTTTAAAAAAACACTTTACGGAGCAATTTTTATCCAACGTTGGTAATCGGTATTGTAACAAGGATTGAGATTAACTCTTGCACTATTAGCTGCGTTTCCCAAGGGATTTAAACATTCATTATTTGACAAATTAATATAGTTTTCATTAGATTCTCTCCATAGAATACCTTGATTTTGGCTTGCACAGCTTTGTAGTGTTATATAATTACCATTTCCATTCCCACCTAAACATAAATTTTTATTTGAATTCAAGCGTATCCGACCATTGTCATCGGTAACCCATCCTTGATTAGCGTTATTCGATTGACAGGAGTAAACACCCACTCTATCAGGTTCTCCTGCTAAAACATCAAGACAACGGCCTCGAACCATTCTGTTTTCTAAACGAAACGCTGCGCTAACCGGCGGAATTGGAGTGCCATAAGAAGACATAATCGGGGCTCTTTCAACCCATTGTCTTGCCATGTCAGCTGTTACTGCATTGCCCACAGGTATACCATATGAATCTGTAACATGCGGTGTTGAATAAAAGTTTGAATCATTTCCACATAAAAAAGTTCGGTTTCTTCCATTATCGTAGCCGAATCTAAAGTTATCCTGTCCTGTATTACAATGATTACCGCCGGCATTATGACCTACTTCATGTCGAAATGCGCTGGGCGCGTAAAGTGCTTGTACGCTAACACGTCCTGGTACATATGCCCAACCAGCAGCTGTATCTTGAGAATTCCCCACAAAGAATGCTGCAATCAAATCAGCACTTTCATGATTAGGAAAAATTTTTTGTAGATTACCCAGCGTATTGGTAGTAATAGGATAATCTATTGGAGTAACTTCAAACCCGGCAAACTCTAATATGACTTGATTTCCAACTCGAGAATTTCGTAAACCAAGATTAGCACTTTCAACCTGCGCTAACCCATAAGCAGTTGGATCACCCACTCGTGAGGCTGATGCTTGTGAAAATCCCGCCAAAATCTCGATATGGTAAGCTCCATTCTCATCAATTTTAGGATTATGTTTTAGCGCCTCTGCATCATCCTGGGCAATAACTTTAGGTGAAATTACATAATCTGTTTTAAAATAATCAACGTCTTTAGCTTTTATAAAAGTTTCTGTTCCGTCAGATTTTCCGATAAGTGTGCCCTTATTGAGGGGTGTATCTATTAGCGCAACAAAATTTCCATTATCTCGAGTGACTAAAATAAGAGTTCCTTCCATCTTACCATCAACGTCATTACGAATAAGATTTGCGCTGCGGACTTGATAAGTCTTAAATTGTGACCGAAAAATCATTTTTGGTGTTTTGTATCTTTTTAACAAAGGAGATTTTTTTATAATATTTTCTGCTCTCAATAACGGGTTATTAAGATGCCGATCATTTGTATGATTACAATGACAGTTAGGGGATCTTGTTGTGCTTGCTTGTAATGTGACCCATGGAATGGCCAATAAAATTAAAATAAGAATTTTTTTAAAACCTTGACTATGTATTATAAAATACCTCTCAAATATTTCGGTAACTCTAAATCGAAATAATTATATAAAAAATATGAATTACGCAAAAATACTTTATATATAGATTTTTTATTTTACTCTTCAAAAAAAGAAGATGGCGAAGAAGAAATTTAAATTAAAATATATCAGTTAGTTCTAACTTATGCACAAACACAGTAATTCGAAATTGTCAGGCAGTTTTAGATAAAAAAGTTTTAGCTTTTCAAGTTAATCAATTATACAAATATGAAAGTTTTCAATTTTTTATTTAAAAAATAATAATTATTGAATTTTTAAAAATTATTGGCTGAATATTAAAATCATTTCAATAAGAAAACCAAATTAAAGAATCACCCCAGTCACGAAATAAAAAACGTGTGCCACTTCGAAGTAAGTTACCGCTGTTTTACTTACAGATATCTC
>X36_Agile_Frog__coassemble_22_pt1 | contig 31479 bp, 22 predicted proteins | sample X36_Agile_Frog__metabat2_low_PE_001 | metagenome-assembled genome bin X36_Agile_Frog
ATTCAAAATAAAGTTAGCAATAAAAATAAAAAAGCTGTCAATCAAAAATAATAATTTTCGGCTTATTGGAAAATAAAAATAATTTTTTATATTGTACGGAAGAAAGAAGCTTTAATTAAAAAAATCCACCGTACAATTTTTTTTTCGGGTTGAAAAACATCAATCAAATTAAACCCATTTCTTTTATTTCATCTTTTTCTGCTCGCAACTCATTTATGCTCAGTTTAATTTTTTCTTGTCCAAATGAATTATGCTGAATATCAGTGACAATGCTAAATTGATCATTTTCAACCCGACTCGGAAAAGAAAATATTAATCCTTTATCAACTCCATATTGACCTGTCGAGCATGAAGCAACCGAAAAAAAATCATCTTTTCTTGTATTATGTGTTAAATCATAAATACTACCCACTACTGCATTAGCTGCAGAAGCAGCAGAGGATGCTCCTCTAGCCTTAATGACAGCTGCTCCTCGTTTCTGCACTATTGGGATAAAGTCATTTTCTAACCAATTTTTATCAGTAATCACTTCAATTACAGGTTTATTTGCAATTTTAGCATTATAAAAATCAGGATATTGTGTTGATGAATGATTTCCCCAAATTGCCATTTGAGTCACTTCATCGACAGAAACTACCGCTTTTTTAGCCAATTGAGCGCGAGCTCGATTTTCATCTAATAAAGTCATAGCAAAAAAACGATCTTTAGGGATATCTGGAGCATGGTGCATGGCGATCAAACAATTGGTATTACAGGGATTCCCTACCACAAAGATTTTTACATTCGCAGCAGCATGAGCATTGATGGCCTTTCCTTGCGGGGCAAATATACTACCATTTATTTTTAACAGATCCGCACGCTCCATTCCTTCTTTACGCGGCATGGACCCAACTAAAATAGCCCAATTAATATCCTTCATCGATTCGTTTAATTGAGTGGTACAAATAATGTTTTTTAATAATGGAAAAGCACAATCATCCAGCTCCATTGCTATCCCATGTAACATGGGAAGACTTCTTTCCAATTCTAATAAATGAAGTATCACCGGTTGATCAAAACCAAACATTTGACCTGATGCAATACGAAATAACAAAGCATAGCCTATTTGACCTGCTGCTCCGGTAATGGCTATTTTAATCGGTTTTTTGTTCATATTTAGATTCCTATAAAACTAGTATGTAGTATTTTTTTATGCCTTAAGATAATGTAACCAATGCCGTCGTTTATCCGCTACAGCCAAAAAATTAGCAATCTGTAGAGAAGATGACATATTATACTGCAATTCCTGGCCTGTATTATCGATAACTAGACCTCCTGCCTCTTTAAGTATGCACTGTCCTGCAGCCGTGTCCCATTCAAAGGTAGGAGAAAAACGCGGATAAATATCAGCTAACCCTTCAGACAACCAACAAAATTTTAATGCGCTTCCACAATATAATAAATTTAAACTGGAAAATTGCGCTAAAAATTTCTTTAACTCCTCCATGCCGTGTCGACGGCTTATCACTGCGGTGATTGACTGTTCTTCTTTCCAAGCTCGGCTAAGCATTACTTTTGGCTGAGTTTCACCTATTTGCTTATAAGCTCCTAGTCCCTTACTAGCAAAATAACAAATATTCTTGGATGGAACAAATATAACCCCTAAACTTGGCTTGTGCTGCTCGATTAAAGCAATATTAATAGTAAATTCGCCATTTTTTTCTAAAAATTCTTTTGTTCCATCCAAGGGATCAATTAACCAATACTTCTCCCATGATCGACGCTTTTGAAATGAAATAGGTTCAGATTCTTCAGAAATAATAGGTAAATCAGGGGTTAAATGGCGTAATCCTTGACAAATACAATCATGAGAGGCTAAATCTGCGACAGTAATAGGAGATTTATCTGCTTTATATTCAACAGTAAAATCACTTTGGTAAATATTGAAAACTTGATTCCCAGCTTGTTTGGCAAGAGAAACTATATCGTTAAGCAAAGAATTCATAAGTTGGCAGTATACAGCCCATTAAGAAAATACAAAAATTTTAAACTGTTTAGGAAATACGGCTAAAAATGAAAGATTCAACTAATTATTTTGCAATAGTCCCAGCTGCAGGCGTGGGTAATCGTATGCAAATAGATTTACCTAAACAATATATCTCTATTAATGGAAAAAAAATACTTGAATACACACTAAATACTTTATTACGCTATCAAAAATTTAAAAAATGTGTTGTGGTTATCAATAAACAAGACAAGCATTGGTCAGCTCTGCAATTTAGTTCACCTCATCTACTCACAATATTGGGGGGCAAAGAACGTTGTCATTCGGTATTTAATGGTTTGTTAGCTTTAAAAGGGTTCGCAAAAAAAAATGATTGGATATTAGTACATGATGCTGCCCGACCACTTTTGCACCAAAGCGATATCGATAAACTTATTATGGGCTTGAATAACCATCCTATAGGAGGACTTTTGGGGTACCCGATAAAAAATACTGTTAAATACCTTGAAAATCAACGATTTGAAACTTTAGACCGAAAAAAATTATGGGTGGCTGTAACACCTCAAATGTTTCGCTACCATTGGCTGTTTAACGCACTTAGTTCCGCTATCAAAAAAAACCAATTTCCATCGGATGAGGCTAATGCAATTGAGTTATTTGGCCAACAACCTAAAATGATAGAAGGGCGTACTGATAATATTAAAGTTACTGATAAAGAAGATCTAAATTTGCTTGATTATTACCTTTCTATTCGACCTAAGCTTTGTCAATCTTAATTTTTTGAATTCACAATGGTTATTAATTAACTAATTTAGCTTTTTTCAATAAGCTATGTCTATATAGAGCATATTCCAACTGGCCAAAACTTTTGGCTATTTCTTCACGATAAAGATTTGGCGTAGAGTTGGTTGTAAGTTTGTATTTTTCATCGTGAACTGCAATTAATCTAACCAACGCATAATCGCCTGTTTCCAAGCTAATACCTTTCATCGATAACGTACTATAAATATTCTTATTCGGGGGAGTTAACATAAATGCAGTCTTTACTATATCCTTATTTAATTTATTATTCTGCCGATTAACTTGCTGAATAAATTGCCATTTTAAATTTTTACTCGTGAAACTTTTAGGAGTAATGGCATTTTTTTCTAAATTTTTGAGTAAATTCTCTCCAAACTGTTGCGCTTCAGAAATAGCAGTTTGTTGATTCAAAATTCCTTTGATTTTTTCTCGCACCTCGTTAAAAGGCTGTATACCTGCGGGTTGATATTTTTTGATTCGCAAAACAATGGCGATATTCGGATTAATATTAATAACCGAACTGTTATTTCCTTGCAAAACATCTTCGCTAAACGTAGCAGCAATGATTTTTGGAATTTTACTCAATTTTTCTTTTCCCCCATCCTTATCGAAAAAACCTGTGGAATGTATCGTTAAATTCAATTTCTTTGCTGCGATTGCTAAAGAATCAGGATGAATGTAAGTTAAATTAGCTAAGTTAGCTCTATTTTCCAGGAAGGTCTTTTCATCCTTGGAAGAAAGTTGGACATATTCAATACTAGCTTGTTCCTGTCGGCTAAAGATAGGTTTATTTTTCAAATAATAAGCAAAAATTTTGGAATCCTGGGGAATAAATTGTTGATGTAAAAATCTTGAATGAGGAATAATTAGATATGCAAAATCCCTTTTTTGATGCGTATATTTTACATAATTGCTGATATCCTGAGGTAAAGCAAATGCGCTTTGTGTAATCCCTTGCTGCACCTGGTTAATGAGCAGTGCCTTTTTTATATCCATCAAAAACTGAAATTTGGTATAATTTATAGCATGTAACACATCATAAAATTGTTCAACAGAAAAACGACCTGCTAATTGAAATGCTGGGATTTGTAATAAAACAGAATTTATAAGGGTCTGACTAATGCGATATTTGGATTGTAACGCTGCTTGAAATAAAACTTGTGTTGCTTCCCACTCCTGTAAAGTTTGTTGTCTTAGTTGTTCAATCATTTCTTTATTATTAGAAAAATTTTTCCCAAGGCGATCCCGCGCTTCTTTATAAGCACGTTGATATGCCTTATCAAAATCTCTCTGTAGTAATATTTGACCCGCGATCTTAGCAACTACTTTATTATTTTTTCCTGCATTAAGTTCTAAATAGCCGTGGATTCCCCATAGAGCAAAAACAATAATTAATAATCCGATTACGGTGCTGGTTATCCAGCCTTGCGTTCTATCACGAATGGATTGCAACATATTAGGAAACTTTAGTTTAAATCAATATAAAAGCTTTTTAACGAATAAAATAAACTCTAGTGAGAACATTTTATTATTCTGACTTTAATTTACAATTACAATTAATATTTAAAATTTTAGAGGACTGGCGGAGTGGACGGGACTCGAACCCGCGACCCCCGGCGTGACAGGCCGGTATTCTAACCAACTGAACTACCACTCCCGCAATATAATGGTGGGTGCTGTAGGGATCGAACCTACGACCCTCGCCTTGTAAGGGCGATGCTCTACCAACTGAGCTAAGCACCCTGTTGAAAGGGACGTCATTCTAAACTTATTTGCAAGATATTGCTACCCTTTTTGCACAGCGTCTTTTAATGCCTTCCCTGCCTTAAACGCTACAACATTGCTTGCCTTAATATGTAAAGATTCTCCTGTCTTCGGATTACGTCCAGTACGTGCTTTACGATGACGAACACAAAGTGTAGCAAATCCAACTAAGCTAACATCTTCGCCCTTACATAAAGCTGTAGTAATAGAATCTAAAATTTTTTCTAAAGTCTTTCCTGCAACATTTTTTGGAACTTGTGCAGCTTCCACAATAACGTCAACTAAATCTGATTTGTTCATATACCCTCACAACGGTAAAAATTAAGGTCATACCTTTAAATTGAATTTTAAGCGTCTTGCTATAGATTATAAGTGAACTGTTTATATCAATAGCGTGAATCCTCTGTCAAGGGAATAAAAGATATACTCTTCGCACTTAAATTTTTTTCAGTGTTGGCTGCTCAATTTGCAATCCACGACAGGCAACACACTCGGTTGCTTCAGCGACCCTTAACAGAAACGTCATTGCTGTAAGTATCTAACGAGTATTTGTAGTAGGGTTAATTTTTGCTTGATTTTTTTTACCAATTAGTTTGATGGGTACAATCATTTTTTTTTCTCTCTTCCTTTTAGCATTAGACTTAACTGAAGCCTTTTCTGGATGTTGTAAAGCAATATCCAGCACTTGATCTATCCAACGAACAGGATGAATAATTAAACCTTCTTTGATATTTTTTGGAATTTCCTTGAGATCCCGTTTATTCTCTTCAGGGATAATAACTTCACGTATCCCTCCACGATGAGCTGCAAGTAATTTTTCTTTTAAACCACCAATCGGCAAAACTTCACCACGTAAAGTTATTTCTCCTGTCATCGCGACATCAGCTCGTACAGGTACTTTAGTAATTGCAGAAACCAATGCTGTACACATACCTATCCCAGCACTTGGACCGTCTTTCGGCGTTGCACCTTCAGGAACATGAACATGGATATCCTTTTTTTCATAAAAGTGAATAGGAATGCCTAAGACTTCAGCACGACTTCGCACCACTGTTAAAGCAGCTTGAATAGACTCCTGCATCACCTCGCCCAGATGGCCTGTATAACTTGTTTTTCCTTTTCCAGGCACAACTGCCGCTTCGATAGTTAATAAATCACCGCCAACTTCAGTCCATGCCAAACCACTTACTTGACCCACCTGATCATGCTGCTCAACTAATCCGTAACGATACCGCCTTACACCAAGATATTTTTCTAAGTTATGACTAGTCACAGTAATTGATTTTACACTAGGCTTGCGCGCAATTTCTGTAACAACTTTCCGACAAGTTTTAGCAATTTCACGCTCAAGACTACGAACACCTGCTTCACGAGTATAATAACGAATAATGTCCTGCAATGCGCTTTCAGCCAAAATTAATTCTTTATTTTTTGCTGTAATTTTTAAACCATTCTGAATAAGTTGTTTAGGTAATAAGTGTTGTTTAGCAATGTTAATTTTTTCGTCTTCGGTATAGCCAGGTATACGAATAACTTCCATGCGATCTAATAAAGCTGGAGGAATATTCAAAGTATTTGCCGTAGCTATAAATAAAACTTCAGATAAGTCATAACTTACTTCAAGATAATGATCATCGAAAGCGTGATTTTGTTCAGGATCTAATACTTCAAGTAATGCTGCTGCTGGGTCCCCCCTAAAATCCATTGCCATTTTATCGATTTCATCAAGCATAAATAGAGGATTTTTGACCCCTACCTTAGCCATTTTTTGCATAATTCGACCAGGCATAGAACCAATATAGGTACGACGATGTCCTCTAATCTCTGCTTCATCACGTACACCCCCCAGGGACATACGTACAAATTCACGTCCTATGGCCTCAGCAATAGATTGTCCTAAGGATGTTTTTCCAACACCCGGTGGTCCTACTAAGCATAAAATTGGACCTTTTAATTTTTTAACACGTTGATGAACTGCCAAAAACTCAATAATCCGCTCTTTGACTTTCTCCAAACCATAATGCGCTTCTTGTAGTACTTTTTGCGCTTTGTCTAAATCGTAACGAACCTTGCTCCGTTTATTCCAAGGAAGAGATAAAATCCAATCTAAATAATTCCGACTTACTGTCGCTTCAGCCGCCATAGGAGACATCGATTTTAATTTATTTAGTTCAGCGATTGATTTATCCTTCACCTCTTTAGGCATTTTTGCTTTTTCGATACGTTTTGCAAGATCATCTAGCTCATTCGTAACGCCTTGCGACTCGCCCAGTTCCTTTTGAATTGCTTTAACCTGTTCATTTAAATAATATTCTCGTTGACTTCTTTCCATTTGCTTTTTAACACGTCCGCGAATACGCTTTTGTATTTGCAATAGATCAATTTCACTTTCAAGGAAAGCTAATAATCGTTCTAAACGTTTTTTTAATGGGAAAATTTCGAGTATTTCTTGTTTTTCTTGAATTCTAAGTGCCAAGTGTGCCGCAATCATATCGGCCAATCGGCCAGGATTATCAATGCTCGATAAGGTACTTAAAATTTCTAGAGGGATTTTCTTATTTAACTTAACGTATTGTTCAAATTGACTTAAAATTGTTCGTGTTAGAACCTCAATCTCTTGATCAGGCTCAACTGGAGGTATACCTACGATTTCAATATCTGCGGCAATATAATCTTTCTCTTGGAAAAATTGCTTAACTTTTCCTCGTTGAGAACCTTCAACCAATACTTTAACAGTGCCGTCTTTCAATTCTAACAATTGTAAAATAGTAGCTATCGTTCCAACTTGATAAAAATCTTCAATAGTAGGGCTATCTTCAGCTGGGTTTTTTTGTGCAATAAGTAGAACTTTTTTCTCCGCACTGGATTCAGCCATCGCAGCTTCCAAAGCTTTAATGGACTGCTTTCTACCTACAAATAGCGGTATTACCATATGAGGATAAACTACAACATCCCGTAAAGGGAGCAGCGGAAGCTTCTCTGTGAGTTTAGAAGTTGCTGTCCCGCCGCCTATTAGTTGCTTTGCCATAAATTCAACCTTTGAAAGATTTACTCGCTACCCGCTGCTATTTCTTTATTATCTAATTCAATTTCTTTTTCTTGTTTGTAAATCACCAAGGGTTTTGCTCCCTTGCTAACGGTGCTTGCTTCAATAACAATTTTATTTACATTCTGCATAGAAGGCAATTCATACATTGTATCTAATAAAACACTTTCTAAGATTGCACGTAAACCTCTTGCGCCTGTTTTACGTTCTAAAGCTCTTCTAGCCACCATTTGTAAAGCGTCTTCACGAAATTCTAAATCAACGTTGTCCATTTTAAATAATTTGAAATATTGTTTGATCAAAGCGTTCTTAGGTTCCTTTAAGATTTGTATCAGCATTTTTTCATCAAGTTCTTCTAAAGTTGCAATAACAGGTAAACGTCCTATTAGCTCGGGTATAATTCCATATTTAATTAAATCTTCTGATTCAAGCCGATTTAACAACGTTGTTAAACTTCTTTTATCCCCTTTGCTGCGTACATCAGCAGAAAATCCAATTCCAGTTTTCTCGGTACGTTCACGAATAATTTTTTCTAGACCGGAGAAAGTACCACCACAAATAAATAAAATATTAGTAGTATCTATTTGTACTGTCTCTTGATTAGGATGCTTACGCCCCCCTTGCAGAGGCACAGAAGCAACAGTACCTTCAAGTAATTTAAGTAATCCTTGTTGAACACCTTCACCTGAAACATCTCGAGTAATAGAGGGATTTTCGGCGCGACGACTAATTTTATCAATTTCATCGATATATATAATTCCTAACTGGGCCTTTTCAATGTTTCCATTAGCAGCTTGTAATAACTTTTGTAAGATATTTTCTACGTCATCACCTACATAACCCGCTTCGGTTAAGGTTGTTGCATCGGCAATAGCAAAAGGTAAATTGAAAAATCGCGCTAAAGTTTTTGCTAATAAAGTTTTACCGCTTCCGGTAGGACCTATAAGCAACACATTACTCTTACTAAGTTCGGTATCATCTTTGACGTTCAACGGATGAAGACGCGCCTTTTTAATTAATTCTAGCCGCTTATAATGGTTGTAAGCCGCTACAGATAATATTTTCTTAGCAAATTCTTGGCCTATAACAAATTCGTTAAATACATCATGAATCTCTGCAGGCTTAGGAATGGACATACTACCTTCCTGGCGCGGAACTTCCTGTTGAAACTCTTCTTGCAAAATATCACTACATAGCTGCACGCATTCATTACAAATAAAAATAGAAGGGCCTGCAATTAACTTTGGCACTTCATCCTGACTTTTACCGCAAAATGAACAGTGAAGAGGCCCCGAGGTTTTATCGTTTATGGAACTACTCATATTTTATTACCTCAACAAACTATTATTCATATATTGATATTTAAACAAAATTTTAAAAACTTTCGAATAACTAACTACTTAATCGACTGATGAAACAGCTAAAGATTCTTTGGTTTTCCCAGTTTCTGCACGCATTGTTAAAACTGCGTCTATTAAGCCATAATCTATGGCTTGCTGCGCTCCCATGAAATTATCACGATCGGTATCACGCAATATCTGTTCCGTATTTTTTCCTGTATGTTTTGCCATAATATTGTTAATTCTTTCTCTAACTAACAACATTTCACGGGTATGGATTTCAATATCCGTTGCTTGCCCCTGATAGCCCCCTAAAGGTTGATGAATCATCATCCGAGCATGTGGTAAACAATGGCGTTTTCCTTTTGTTCCACCGCAAAGCAACAAAGCTGCTGCGCTGGCCGCTTGGCCAATACACATTGTACTCACATCAGGTTTGATAAATTGCATGGTATCGTAAATAGCTAGGCCGGATGTCACCACGCCTCCTGGTGAATTAATATAAAGCGAAATATCTTTGTCAGGATTTTCAGATTCTAAAAAAAGCATTTGCGCAATAATTAAATTGGCCATGTGATCTTCAATAGGACCCACAACAAAGATAATGCGATCCTTTAATAAACGAGAATAAATATCATAAGCCCTTTCTCCTCGGCCGGTTTGCTCAACGACCATAGGGACTAACAATGAATTCGTTACTTCCTTTGATAAACTTCGTAAATACATAATTACTCTCTAAAGATAAAAATAAATTTTTTGATTGTTGCTAAGATATAACATATTCGTTATTTAAAAAAACTAAAACCAATTAGTCAATTAAACTGCTACTCCATCATTATTGTTCATACCACCACTTTTCTTTGTGAGATTCATAATTTCCGAATACTCAGCTAGTTTTTCGGTGTATTCTACTTCTTCTAATAATTTGTCAATTACTTGCTCTTCTAAAACCGAAGAACGAATGTTCATCATCATGTTTTTGTCTTTATACAACTTATCCCGCACCATTTGATCAAATTGAAAAGCTCCTACTAGTTTATCAATATGTTGTTGAACTCGAGATTCGTCAACATGCAGATGATGTTTTTCAATAAGTGCATTAAATAACAATCCAAGCGAAACTCGTCGATACGCCATTTTCATTAAATCTGCTTTTTCAATTTCTGATAAGCTAATTCTTTCATTATTTTGTTGTTTTTGTTGCCTAAACACATCTTGTTCTAAACGCTTAAACTCTTGATTAAGCGCTCCCTGTGGCAACTCATTAATAGCATGCATAGTAACTAACTTATCTATGACTTGAGTTTTTAATTTTTCACGCAAAATTCTATCTAATTCTATCTGCATATGTTCTCTAACTTGATCTTTTAAAGCTTCGATAGTGCCCTCTTTAATATCAAGCCGTTTTGCAAAAGCATTATCTAATTCGGGTAATTTTGCTTTTGCAACTTTTTTTACTTTTATTGCTGCTGAGTTACTTTGTTCTTTAGACAGAGAAACTGATAAAGTGTCTCCAGCCACGCTAGAAAGCAACGCTGAAAAACCTTCGGGAATTTTATCTTCCTCAAGAACCCATTGTAAATCTCTACGCGTTTTCTCTTCTGAATCGGCAAAAACTAGATCAAAGCTCACCCGATCGCCATAACAAGCTTTATCAGGCACTTCAATCCACTCAGCATATTGCTTACGCATTTGCTCTAACACCTTAACTATATCTTCCTCGGTTATATTTACTTTAAGTCTTTCTAAGCTAGCACCTTTTAATGTAGGTACCTCTACTTGCGGATAAATTTCAAAGCTTGCTGTATAAGTAAGATCTGCACCTGGCTCAGCTTTTATGGACTCAATATGGGGGTGTCCTACTGGATTTAAAGTCTCTTGCTCTAAAGCAGTAGACAAACTAATCTGTAAAGATTTTTCGATGACCTCTTGCCAGATACTACTTCCATAAAGCTTCTCAATATGGCTTGGTGGCACTTTTCCAGCTCGAAACCCATCCAAACGCGTCTTTTTAGCCAATTCAAGAATATGTAGCTTCTTTCTCTCTTCTAACTGGCTGATAGGCACTGTGACATTTAGACGTCGAGTAAAATTGTCGACGCTTTCTACCGAAACTTGCATTTCATTCATAAATTTTAAGGCTCTTATCGTTGTAAATCCTAGGGGGCCATGCTGGTGCGAAAGGAGAGACTCGAACTCTCAAGGGTTACCCCACTGGAACCTAAATCCAGCGCGTCTACCAATTTCGCCACTTTCGCAAAGGTCGTTAATTATACAGGTATCTTATCATGAAAAAAATCAATCTAGTGAATTTGTCAGCCAACTAGCTGCTTGCTTGGCAAAATAGGTCAAAATACCATCAGCTCCAGCGCGTTTCATAGCTACAAGACCCTCCAAAATACTCTCACGCTCATTTAAATAGCCTTGCATAATAGCAGCTTTTTGCATGGCATATTCACCACTAACCTGGTAAATAAAAGTAGGCACCCCAAAATGCTGTTTGATGCGATAAAGAATATCCAAATAGGGCATGCCTGGCTTTACCATGACTATATCTGCTCCTTCAGCAAGATCTAATGCTACCTCTTGTAAAGCTTCATTGCTATTTGCAGGGTCCATTTGGTAGGTTTTTTTGTCAGCGTTTTTTAACTGGCCAGCAGTTCCTATCGCATCGCGAAAGGGCCCATAAAAATGAGAAGCGTATTTAGCAGAATAGGCAATGATTTGAGTATTCCGATAGCCCTTTTCCTCTAGCGTCTTACGAATCCAGCCAATTCTACCATCCATCATATCAGAAGGAGCAATAGCATCTACACCCGCTTGAGCATAGCAAAGCGCTTGTTTAACCAATATCTCTATCGATTCATCATTTAAAATAACACCCCGTTCAGATAAAATACCATCATGACCATGTGATGTATAAGGATCAAGAGCAATATCTGTGATGATCCCCATTTCTGGAAAATTCTTTTTTAACTCTCTTATCGCATGAGGGATTAAGCCTTCTGGATTATAAGCCTCACAAGCATCCCGGGTTTTATCTTTTGCAGGGATAACTGGAAATAAGGCGATAGCTGGGAGTTTCAACTGTTGTAAAACACCGACTTCATCCAATAAATAATCTAAGGTAAGCCGCTCTATCCCAGGCATCGTTACTATATTCTGCTTTTGACTTTCCCCAGGAAGCAGAAATACTGGGTAAATTAAATCATCACAGCTCAGCCTAGTTTCGCGTATTAAGCGCCGACTAAATTGATTCTCTCTTAGGCGACGTAAGCGCGTATGAGGAAACTGACGCATAAAGTACCTACCTATTAAATTGTTCTATATTTTGCAGTACTTTAACTGATAAAATTACATATTTAAACAATACTCAACACCATACTTGTATTGTTTGATTTATTTTTGTTAGAATCATCCGCCCTACTCATGAGAGTAGTCATTGCATTATAGAGAGCTTCGGAGCTTCCCAGTTATGAAAACATTGATGGCCAAACCCGGCCTTATTGAACAAAAATGGCTTTTGATTGACGCCTCAGGTAAAACTTTAGGTAACCTGGCTACTAAATTAGCTCGTATTCTGCGTGGAAAGCATAAGCCAGAATTCACACCTCATGTTGATACTGGGGATTATATTGTTGTTATTAATGCTGAAAAAGTGACTGTAACCGGCACGAAGGCTAAAAATAAATTATATGAACGCTATACTGGCTATCCTGGCGGGCTAAAATCTATTTCTTTTGAGAAGTTGCAAAAAAGCTTTCCTGCTCGAATTATTGAAAAAGCTGTTAAAGGCATGCTACCTAAAAATCCTTTAGGTTATGCCATGATAAGTAAACTTAAAGTCTATGCGGGCTCTTCACATCCTCATAGCGCTCAAAACCCTAAACCAACTAGCATTGATAGGTTATAAATTATGGCATTAGAACAAAATTATGGTACAGGTCGCCGCAAAACAGCGACCGCTAGAGTATTCCTTAGAAAAGGAACTGGTATTATCCAAGTAAATGGTCGTACTTTAGAAAATTATTTTGGACGTGAAACAGCCCAAATGGTCGTGAACCAGCCACTAGAAGTTGTTGATCAAATGGGTAAATTTGATATCACAGTAACAGTTTGTGGTGGAGGGAGCAGCGGTCAAGCAGGTGCTGTCCGACATGGGATAAGTCGAGCGTTAATAGGTTATGACGAATCGACCACTATAAACACCGATGGTGATGCTGGTAACGATGCTTCGTTTCGTCGGTTATTACGCCGTGCCGGTTTGGTTACTCGAGATGCAAGAAAAGTTGAACGGAAAAAAGTTGGTCGACATAAAGCACGTAAAGGAACTCAATATTCAAAACGATAATCATCGTATTATTTATTGTGGTGTTTTTAGCGACTATGCATATCAATAATTAGTTATATACTTTTTAACGACGAAAAAAATGGAAGAAGATCGTCGCCATTTACTGGCTATTATAATAACTATCATGGCTGGGTTTGGTATAGCCACAAGTTCTATACCTTTCTTAGCATCATTACAGCCAACCACAGAAACACTCGCACAAGCGACTGATTCTGTGGAAGTTGATCTAACTCATCTCGCACCAGGTGAATCCATGGTGGTTGCTTGGCAAAATAAGCCTATTTGGATTATCCGACGAACCCAAGCAATGTTAGATAATCTTTCTAATATTCATTCTTTATTGCGCGATCCAGATTCTTCAACAGAACAACAACCCATTTATGCGCGTAATGAATATCGTTCTCTTAATCCTGAATATTTGATACTTATTGGCTTATGCACCCATTTAGGCTGCTCCCCGCAATTTAAACCTTCGCCAGGAGAGGTAAATGGCAAATGGCCTGGTGGTCTATATTGCCCGTGTCATGGTTCTAAGTTTGATCTCGCAGGACGGGTTATGAAAGGAGTTCCTGCACCCATTAACCTCAAAATCCCTCCCTATCGATTCATAAACGTGCATACTGTCGTGATAGGCGAAAATCCAAATTTAGTGTAATAAAAAAAATTCATTTGTTCACGGCAGCTGAAAATTTAGCAAAACTTTGCAAATAAACATCTTAGGCATCTAAAACAATCTTGAGGATTGATAATTGAACAGCGCAGACAAAAATTTAACGCCTAAAAATATAATCAATTGGGTGTCAAAGCGTTTTCCAATCAATGAATACATACACCAGCATTTAACGCATTACTATTTACCGAAAAATCTTAATTTTTGGTATTTCTTTGGTTCTTTAAGCCTGTTTACTTTTTTTTTGCAAATTTTGACCGGCATATGGTTAACCCTCTTTTACACCCCAACGCCTGAAGGAGCATTTACTTCAATCGAAATGATGATGCGAGATATACCTTATGGATGGTTATTCCGCTATCTACATTCTACTGGGGCTTCTGCTTTTTTTCTGCTAATTTACGCACACATCTTTCGCAGCCTTTTATATGGATCCTATAAAAAACCTAGGGAGCTAGTTTGGTTGTTAGGTGTATGTCTTTATATTATTTTATTACTGGAGGCGTTCCTTGGCTATTTACTACCTTGGGGGCAAACCTCCTATTGGGCAAGCCAAATAGGCACTTCATTGCTAGACTCAATTCCCAAAATTGGCCCAACGCTTACGCTTTGGATACGAGGTAATAACACTGTATCAGGGGAAACTTTACATCGTTTTTTTGCCTTCCATGTGATCGCTATCCCTTTATTTTTGGTTTTTTTAATTCGGCTACATCTTACTGCTTTACATAAAGTTGGTTGTAATAACCCTGATGGAATTTCTGTATTGGCAAAACCAAACTTAAATAATAAAACGCTTCATAAACTCCCCTTTCACCCATATTACTCAGTCAAAGAATTGCATGCTTTGCTAATTTTTCTGCTTATTTTTTCCATTATCGTATTTTTTATTCCCGAGATGCATGGATATTTCCTTGAAGCAAATAATTTCATACCTGCAAACCCTTTATTAACTCCTAGTCATATCGAACCAATATGGTATTTGGCACCTTTTTATGGCGTATTATGCGTTATCCCTAATAAGCCAATAGGTATTTTAATTATGCTAGGAGTTATTTGCATACCATTTGTGTTGCCTTGGCTTGACCGCAGCCCGGTTCGATCGATGCGCTATAGAGGTTATTATTCTCGTTGTGCTTTAGCAATTTTTATACTAAGTTTTGGCTTACTCAGTTATATGAGTACAACCATACTTACCCCCAATAAGATATTTCTTTTACAAATTTTATTACTAAACTATTTTCTTTTTTTTCTCTTCATGCCTTTTTATACAAAATATGAAAAAAATAAACCACTACCCAAATCTATATGTGGAAAATAAGTGTAGTTTTTCTATTAATCATTATATTTTTTTTCATGTTAGCAAGTCCTTTTGAAAATAAACCATCCTCAATTCGACCACTTGAATTGGCTTCCTTGCAACGTGGGGCAAAATATTTTATGAATTATTGCTCAGGGTGTCATTCACTACAATATATGCGTTATAATCGACTTGGAGTTGATCTGAAAATTGACGATAAGTTTAACTCAGCCACCCAACCACGATTAAAAGAAAATCTTATTTTTACTCAGGCTAAAACTAGCGATACAATAAAATCAAACTTACATGAAAAAGAAAGTTTATTATGGTTTGGAAAGCTCCCTCCAGACCTTTCGTTGAGTATTCGGGCAAGAAGTGCTGATTGGGTGTATAATTACTTACTTAGCTTTTATTTGGATGATACAAGGCCTTTTGGAGTTAACAATAGTTTCATTAAAAACACCGCAATGCCGGATCCATTAGCGACAATACGTATGGATACCAATACTTATCATAACGTAAATAATAATACTAACGATCGGTTATCCCTAAAAATTAGTAATCATGCAATATATTCACATTCTAATAAAAACAGATCAAAAGTCCCTACATTAGAAGAAGTAGTTACTGATTTAGTTAATTTTTTAGCTTATATATCTGAGCCTACAAAAAATAATCGTCAATCATTAGGTAAAAAAGTATGCGGATTCTTGGTGTTATTAACCTTTTTTGTTTTTATTTTAAAAAAACAAATCTGGCGAAGTATAGAAAAAATAAACACTTTTCATAAACCATGAAAAATGTTTTAAATTATTAATATGGAGAACCTTTTATATGGCACAACCTGCCGGTAAACGTTCAACTATGAGTTTATATGCAAATATCAATGATCCTTATAGCCATAGGGTACGTATTGTTTTGGCTGAAAAAGGAATTAGTGCAGAAATTATAGAAGTATCACCTACAGACTTACCTGAGGGTTTGTTACAACACAATCCCTATGGCACTGTACCTACTATTATTGATCGAGATCTCGTCCTTTATGAAACAAATATTATCACCGAATACTTGGATGAGCGCTTCCCACATCCTCCATTGTTACCGGTTTATCCGGTAGCTCGCGCCAAGAGTCGACAAATGATCTATCGAATTGAACGAGATTGGTACCCTTTATTGCAACAAATTGAAAACGCATTAAATAATACTAAAGTAACCAAACCTACAGAATCTATGCATGCTGCTCAAAAGAAATTAGAAAGTAGTTTAGCTAGTCTGGCGCCTATATTTGCCGGTAAATCATTTTTCTTGAGCGATGAATTTACTTTAATAGATTGTTGCATGGCACCGTTATTATGGCGTTTACACCGTTTAGATATTAAACTTGCGCCTATGCCAAGTGCTATCAAAGAATATGAAGAGCGCTTATTTAAACGCCCCTCATTTAAAGCTACTTTAAATGAGGTCGAATTTGGAGTAAAAATTTGAAATGATGACCTCAAATCGTTCCTACTTATTGCGTGCATTTTATGATTGGATTATCGATAATCAATTAACACCGTATATTCTTTTAGATACTGAATTGCCGCATGTAGAAGTTCCAAAACAATGTATCAAAGATGGAAAAATTACTTTAAATATATCTACTGATGCCATATTAAATTTAAAAATAGATACACAAGCTATACAATTTGAAGCTAGTTTTAATGGTCAATCGATGCTTATTTATGCACCTATTCAAGCGGTATTAGCCATCTATACACGAGAAAATGGTCAAGGAATGGTATTTACACAAGAAGAAAGCGGTGATGAAGGTGGAAGCCCTACCCCCCCTAGAGTTCGACCAGGAACAAAACCCAAGCTTTCTATTGTTAAATAGCATGTCATCATCAATCATAATTGGATGGAGAGAATGGGTATCTTTACCTGAATTAGGAATTCCTCGTTTGAAAACCAAGGTAGACACAGGCGCACGAACCTCAGCTTTACATGCTTGTTGTGTAGAAATTATTGAAAAAACTCACCATCAAAAGCAAGTATGTTTTATCATACATCCTCAACCAAAACGTTTTCCAGAAAAATCTATTAAATGTATTGCTGATTTAATCGATATACGTGAAATTACCGATTCTGGTGGCCATAAGGAAAATCGATGTGTTATTCAAACCTGTGTAGTCCTCGGCACAATAAGCTGGTCTATCGAAATTACTTTGACAAGCAGAGACAATATGCGTTTCAGGATGCTGCTAGGTCGAACGGCTTTAGAACAACGTTTTATCGTTGATCCCACACATTCTTATTTATACAGTAAAAAAACTATAATCCCATGAAAATTGCAATTTTATCTCGCCGTCCAAAACTATATTCTACGCGCCGTTTGGAAGAAGAAGCTAAGAAAAGAGGGCATCAGGTTAAAATTATTGATACGTTACGATGTTACATGAACATCACCACACAAAATCCATATATACATTACAAAGGAAAGATTCTTGATAAATTCGATGCAATAATTCCAAGAATTGGAGCTTCAATCACCTTTTATGGCGCTGCATTGGTCAGACAATTTGAAATGATGGGTGTATTTGTTGCAAATAATTCAATTTCTATTACCAGAGCTCAAGACAAACTCCGTTCCTTACAAATTTTATCTCGAAAAGGAGTAGGTTTACCTATTACGGGTTTCGCTTATTCTCCTGATGACATTCAAGATCTAATCAGCATGGTAGGTGGTCCACCTTTAGTCATTAAAATTTTAGAAGGAACACAAGGGATTGGAGTGGTACTCGCTGAAACTCAGCAAGCAGCTATTAGTGTTATTGAAGCTTTTTTAGATTTACAAGCCCATATTATGGTTCAAGAATATATTAAAGAGGCTAAAGCAGCAGATATTCGTTGTTTTGTAGTTAATGGCAAAGTCATTGCAGCTATGGAGCGGCAAGCAAAATTAGGGGAATTTCGTTCCAATATCCATCGCGGAGGAACTGTACGACTCGCGAAATTAACAGCTGAAGAACGAGCAACGGCGGTTCGAGCGGCTAAAGTTATTGGTCTCAATATTGCTGGAGTTGATCTATTACGCTCAAACAGAGGCCCTTTGGTAATGGAAGTGAATTCGTCCCCTGGCTTAGAGGGAATAGAAAAAGCCACACAAAAAAATGTTGCTGAAATAATTATTAAGTCTATCGAAAAAAGATCCAATAAACATTAATCATTATAAAGGATAATAACGACTGCAATAAAATTTTTATAGGTGACAGAAGAGAATTGCGAATTAAGCGGCAATACAGACAAAATTAAAAAAGAAAAAGTATAGTTGACTCTGAAATATTGTCGTCGTATAAATCTAGGTATGATTAGCACCGAAAACCCATACTCTCCCCTCGCTGACCGCTTACGACCTCGTCATTTAGATGATTTTTTCGGTCAAACCCACCTATTAGGGCCACAAAAAACTTTACGTCAGGTTATTTTACAAGGCCAATTACACTCTATGATTTTGTGGGGACCACCAGGAACGGGAAAAACCACTTTAGCCAAGCTAATGGCAAATCATATACTCGCTCGATTTGAGTCTTTATCTGCATTACAAGCGGGGGTTAAGGAAATCCGTCAAATTGCAGAGCGCACACAAGCTGCGCTTCATCTTCAGTCACCACAAAAAACTTTGTTATTTATTGATGAGATCCATCGTTTTAACAAAGCGCAACAAGATGCATTATTACCTTTTGTAGAATCCGGTCTATTTATATTAATTGGTGCTACTACAGAAAACCCCTCATTCGAACTTAATAATGCTTTACTCTCACGAACGCGTGTGTATGTATTAAAAAAATTGACCCTAGAAGAAATTACACAAGTCATCGACCGAGCGCTAATCAACGATATCGATGGACTAGGCAAAAAGAATTTAACGATAGCCCCAGCAGTAAAAAAACAATTAGCTGCTATCGCAGATGGTGATGCGCGCCAAGTTTTAAATCTTTTAGAAATTGCCAGTGATTTAGCAGAAGATAATATCATTGATATGAGCACATTACAGACAGTCACTCAAACTAATTTACGTCGTTTCGATAAAGGTGGCGAGATTTTTCATGATCAGATTTCTGCTTTACATAAGTCGGTACGGGGATCGGATCCAGATGCTGCACTGTACTGGCTTGCACGCATGCTTGATGGTGGTTGTGATCCTTTATATATTGCACGACGTATACTCCGTATGGCAAGTGAAGACATTGGCAATGCTGATCCAAGAGGTTTGCAACTTGCCTTAGGGGCATGGGAAGTTCAAGAACGATTAGGAAGCCCTGAAGGAGAACTTGCTTTAGCACAAGCCATTGTTTATCTGGCCTGCACAGCAAAAAGTAATGCCGTTTATACTGCTTTTAATGCCGCTATGAAAGATGCTCAAGAAAAAGGTACGCTGGAAGTGCCTTTACATCTGCGTAATGCCCCAACTCAATTAATGCGTAAATTAAATTATGGAAAAAACTATCGTTATGTCCATGACGAACCCAATGCTCATGCTGATGGAGAAATATACTTTCCAGAAGAATTAAGGGATCGGCAATATTATTTTCCTGTTCCTCGAGGCTTGGAACTTAAAATTGCTGAAAAACTTGCACTTTTAAAAAAATCAGAAAAAATATAGCAAGTGCTTTTAATTTTAAGTTTGTTTTTCTAACCAAGTTTTAACAGCAATATAATTTACCTTACCACTACCTAATAAGGGCATACTATCAATAAAGTATAATCTTCTCGGTAAATTTAATTCAGATAATCCCTTTTCTCTAAATGTTTTAATAAGCAAAGGCCGAATGGCAAGTTTATAATCTGTGATTAAAACAAGTTGTTCTCCTTTTTTAGCATCTGGAACACTGAGTATTGCATGGTGTTTATCAGGCCATACCTCATAAATTACATTTTCTATGGCTGTTAAAGAAACCATTTCTCCGCTAATTTTTGCAAAGCGTTTGGCTCTATCTTTTATAATCAGATACCCCTCTGCATCGACTTCAACAATATCTCCCGTATCATACCATCCATGGTTGGGAGGAATAATTTCACCAATCTGCTCCTTACTTAAGTAACCTAACATCACATTAGGACCGGATATTAATAAACGTCCTCCCTGTTTAATTTCAGGAACAGGTTCAATTTCATAACGAATACCTGGTAAAAAATTACCTACTGTACCTGGTTTGTTTTGCATCGGCGTATTAACACTAATAACTGGTGATGCTTCAGTTACACCATAACCTTCAAAAATACGAATTCCAAATTTTTCCATCCATAATTTACGTGTTTTTTCTTTTAACTTTTCTGCGCCAGCAAAAACATAACGTACGCTATAAAAATCATAAGGATGCGCATATCGACCATAGCCTGCTAAAAAAGTATCTGCTCCAAACATAATAGTCGCATTACATTCATAAATCATATTAGGAACTTTACGATAATGTAAGGGAGATGGATAAATAAAAGCTTTTATTCCATGGTAGATAGGTAAAATGATGCATGCGGTTAATCCAAAAGCATGAAATAATGGTAATGAACTAAAGAAAATATCTCGTTGATTAAAATCGACTTGAGTCGTCATTTGCGCAAGATTAGCTTGTATATTTTTATGACTAAGAACTACTCCTTTAGGTTCACCTTCTGATCCAGAAGTAAATAAAATAACTGCTGGATCTTGTGGATTAGTTCCTTTTTTTAATTTTTTATAATAATAATATTGAGGAAATCGACTGAATAAACTTGCGCGTAATTTGTCTTTCCAACTAATTTCTTTTTTTAAATCTTCTAAATAAATAATTTGGAGGGATTTTTCGTTTAAGCGGTTAATAACTTGGAACAGATTAGCAACTTCAATAAATTTTCTGGAAGTAAGTATACATTTTACTTGAGCAACTCTACAGGCAGAATCTATTTGCAGAGGACCCGCAGTATAATTTAGCAAAGCAGGGATTCTACCAAACGCTTGCAATGCAAAAAAACTAACCACTGCACTCGTCATATTAGGCAACAAAAGTCCCACCGTCTCCTGATAGTTAGTGTAATGGCAAATATAAGGACCTAAAATAAAACATCTTGTTATTAATTGATTATAATTAATAGCTACTCGTGTAATATCTTCTAATATTTTTGTAGGCCCTTTATGAATTTCTTTCGCTTCTAATAAAGATTGAAAAAGAGTTTTATTATAATCTGTACTTCGAAATAACATCTCTACCATCATGTCATAAAGTTGATTACTAATAACTTGTCTTCTTTTTCGACTACTCATATTAGGATCAACGATAAACTTTCTGGGGGGCAAAATTGAAATATAAATTTTTGGGAACCAACGTATTTGGACTTTACCTCGTAAACGGGAAAAAGGAGTATATTGCGCCCCTTGTAAACGAATAGGCAGTAAATTAACTTTGGCATGATCCGCTATCAATCCTGGACCTTCATAAAGTTTCATCAGCGCACCGGTTGTGGTAATCCTTCCTTCCGGAAAAATCACACATTTTTGTCCTTTTTTTACCTCTTTGATTAAAGTCTTGATTGCTAAGGGATTTAATGGATCTAGTTCAAATACTTTAGAAAAATATAAAAAAGGTCGTATCCACCAAATACGTGATGTAAAACTATTAATTGCGAACAGAAGCTCATCAGGTAAAAATGCATAAAGTAAAACAACATCTAAAAAAGAAGAGTGATTTGCAACAATAACGACACTTTCACCTGCTTGTTTATAATTCTCAAAGCCACTTAACTTAACATCATAAAGACATCTTAATATCTTTCGTAAAAGAGGTTTAATTAATCCTTGGGGTATAAGTCTTGTTGCATAAATAGCCAATCCAGTATTAATGATCCCTAATAATAAAAAAATCTGTATGACACTCAAATCAATTTTAAGTAAAAAAACAATAATGATGCTGGAGATAACAATAAATATAGAATTAATTATGTTATTAGCAGCAATTGTTCTTGCGCGATGTTCAATAGCAGTATCTGTTTGGATTAAGGTATATAAAGGCACTGCATAAACACCACCGCTCACAGAAAGTCCAAACAAATCTATGCATATTCTCCAATGAGTTAACAAATTAAAAAAGCCTGAAAAATTAGTCAGTTTTTCTGAGTTATGGAGTAAATGGTTGGATGCAAAATAAAGATCAATTATAAAAATACTCATCAGCCAGAGACTCATGGGTATCCATTTCATACTTATTCTATGTTTCAATAAACGATTACAAACTAATGAGCCACAAGCAACACCCACGGTAAAAATAATTAAAAAAAGTGTCACTACACTAGCATCAGCTTGCAGGATATTCTTAGTAAAACTAGGAAATTGGGTTAAAAACGTAGCGCCAATTAACCAAAACCAAGAAATTGCGAGTATTCCTAAGAAAACCTTTTTTTCGGTTTTAACTTGCTGAATTATCTGTAATGAGGCTTTAATAAAATGTAAATTTAACTTTAAATTCGGGTTGGCTTTATCAGTAACCGGAATGTAAAAACTGGCAAACAAACCCAGCCCCGCTATAGAGATTATGATTGTTGAAATCTTTCTTAAATCAGTATGATTAGCAATTAACAATCCACCTAAGATAGTCCCAATCAAGATCGCAATAAACGTGCTAGCCTCTACTAATGCATTACCGGCGATTAACTGATTTTTTTCTAGAAGATCAGGTAAGATAGCATATTTGATAGGTCCAAAAAAAGTTGAATGCATGCCCATAAAAAATAATACTAGCATCAATAAACTTACTGAATGAAGATAAAATCCTAAGCTTGCCAATAACATAAATAAACATTCGAAGCCTTTAATTATTATTGTTAAGTATTTTTTGCTTAGTTTATCGGCCAATTGCCCTGCAAATGCTGAAAAAAGGAAAAAGGGTAAAATAAATAATCCAGCCGCTAAGGTTACTGAAAGCTGTTGCAGCAGTAGAGATGGCGTGATGATTTGGTAAGTAATTAAAATAATTAGCGCATTTTTAAAGATATTATCATTAAATGCGCCCAAAAATTGAACTAACAACAAAGGTAAAAATCGTCGATTTTTTAGTAAAGAAAACTGAGTGAATACGGGCATAAGGCCTATTAATGCCTCTTCTAAAAAAATCTTACCAGTATAACATACGAAACATGCTTATTTTTAAATCTACTTTTCTAAATCTGAAGAGATTTTAATTCAAGTTAACAAAATTAAATCCCCACCAACACTAAATAAATAGCTTATGTTTATTAAATGCAAGCTTGAGCTGTAATGAATAGACCAGTTGATATTAATCGATTGCGCAGGTATCATCCTTACCCGCAGTTGGTGCAAGTTTCTGCTCTATAGAGTGACTTAAGCCAACTCTAACGTAAGTTTTGAAGGGTTACGGGGTATAGCGCAGTCTGGTAGCGCGCCTGCTTTGGGAGCAGGATGTCGGGGGTTCGAATCCCTCTACCCCGACCAAATTTTTGTAGTTACTTAATTTTATTCATTAAAACTAATGATTTATTATATCAATTCAGTAAGGCGGATATCTTGGTATTATTTTTAGCTTTACTAAAACTCAAGGATACAACAACTTACATAAGCACATTATAGAAATTAGTTTCAGATTTTAATAAACAGGCCTTGTTATTTAAACTTTTATTATAAGATAATAATTTTCAGGAAAGCGCCTGTAGCTCATCTGGATAGAGCATCGGCCTTCTAAGCCGAGGGTAGCAGGTTCGAGTCCTGCCAGGCGCACCAATTCCTAATGAATTCTTATGTTTAATGGTGGACGTAGCTCAGTTGGTAGAGCCCCGGATTGTGATTCCGGTTGTCGTGGGTTCGATCCCCATCGTTCACCCCACTTTTGGGGCCGTTAGCTCAGCTGGTAGAGCAGTAGACTCTTAATCTATTGGTCGATGGTTCGATCCCATCACGGCCCACCAGTAAAATCAAAGACTTAGATACTAACCCACTAACCATGTAAAGTTGAATGTACCCATTTTGTACCAGTAATTCTTTCTGCTGCTCGTTTTAACATCTTTTAACTGCTTCAAAAATCTTAGCGTTCATTTTATCTGCTTGCATTTTGCGCTTAAAAATTTTATTTGATTTTTTATCACAAGAATAAGATATTGGGTTTCGTAAAAATTTCCGGGCCGCTAATTGAAAAAAAATGAGTGATTTATTAAAATCAGGTAAAGCGTCTACGCGCGAAAGTGGAATATATTGATTCGGTTCTTGCGTTTTAGAATAAGTCTGTTGATACGTTAGTTTTGGTTGCGTACCTTGCATGGCAATTTTTAAACTTTCTTTATAATTTAAACCCTTCCCTGCAGCATACATAATTGTTTTATCTGTATGGATATCTTTAAAAAATTTAGCTTGATTAGCCTCTTTTACCCTATAAAAAGACGGCGCATGAAACATATTTACCAGCGGCTCTGTTGTTGATTTTAACTTGGGTCGAACATTCTGCCTGGGAATAGTTTGCTTAGGATGATTTCCCTTATTTTTAGTGTCAATTAGATGATTCTTTTTGGAATTAGATTTCTTGTCCGGTGCAGATAGCAACATTCTCGCTTGCTTTTTACTTCTGCCTTGATGTCTATTTTTCTTAATATAACCCGATTTGCTTTTCGAAGAAGAATCAAGGTATCTATCTGTGAAATCATCTGCAATCATTAAAATACGATCCTCGTCAACGTAAAATGCCTTATTTAACTGAGAATGCGGTCTACTTTGAGGAAAAACCGAATTTTTTTCACTGTGTAACTCAATTCTGTCTTCATTACTCGCTTGACGTTTGCGACGACGCAATATTTGTCGTGATGGTATCTCCTGATCAGCAGGCGGTTTTATCGTACTCATTAAGTTTAAAAAAGCAGGCATCGGGACGTTAATATCTTCGGAGGTAAGCAAATCAGAAAAATAGGCATGCTGTATTTTCTCTTGATAATCTTGAAAGCGAAACTCATGATCAAAAGATCTCAACTTAGCAGATAATATCTTTTTTTCCATTTCAGGGGTTTTATAACGGGTAAATATAAGTGAGCATACGTCAAAAGAGACGCTTAAAATATTTGTCAGGATAAGATCCGTTTCAGTACGAAGAAAAATAAAATTGCCTATATTTCTTAATAGGACAATTTCAGCTTCGTCTCCAATATCTTGATCGGTAATAACAATAATCTGTTTATCATCCGTAAAAACCAACGGTGCTTCTAGCAAATTCCAAATTTCATCCCCTTCATCCCCTGTAACCGCTATATTTTTAGGAATAGAATTATCGATAAAAATATCCAGTTTTTGATACCAATTATAATCTTCAAGCACTGCGTTTTTTAATCGAATAGTCACTAAAGAATGAAAACCAGCTAAATCGTCCAAATAACGAGAGGGTGAATAAATAGCATTTATCAATGTTAAAAATAAATCCGCCGCCACGCGAGATACACGAGGTGAAATGATCGCATCGGGATAGATTTGTTGGTATTTTTTTACCAGCTTACGTAAATCCAAAGTATCCCTGAGTTCAGTTAACTCGTTATCATCTTCTTTTAACGTATTATAGAGTGTTATTGGCGCAAGAGGAAATGCCGTATTGTTTTGAGGGGAAATAATATAAACATTTTCACCTCCATTGCCCACTAAATGACTTTCAAATAAGCCGTTGATATAAAAAATTTCATGTTTCGCTCGCCCAATCGACAGTGTTAGATTGTTTAATAATAGAATTGAAAATGTTTTTTCTAAACGATTAGCCATTTCAGAAAATAAACTCATTTTCTCATCAATAGTTTTATTATTAGATACTTGTTCTTGTAGATAGACCTGTTCGTTATTTAACAATTTCATTTCAAAATCTTGAAAAAGATAAGATATATTTTTTGCAAAATCTGATACATTTTTAGTTTGATTAGTATTCGAAGCTACCGAAGAATCAGCAATAGTCAAAGCAAATGTTGTATCTATACTTCCAGAATCTAATACACTAACCGAAATATTTAGGATACTATTTTCTACAGTGAGTCCTTGAATATTCTGTAGTGTCGTTTCAAAAAAGAATCGATGTTGAATGGTTTCCTGTGAATGTAATCGGACTTGTGCTACACCCGTTTCTATTGGTGGAATTAAATAATCAACCGAATGCACACCCGTATTTAAAGGATATACAATAATGGTATTATTTCTTAATATAAGTCTTAGATTTTTATAAGAACGATCAGTAATAAATAAAATATCTGGATGATCATTATTTTTACCGCCACCACCATCAACTTCATGCATATTTTTATTCAGATAAACTACTTCCTGTCGGTTATGTCGACCTCGAATTTGGTTGATGTTATGTAGTTGAATTTTATCTTCATTATCTGAACAAAATAGCGGAATACTCTGTAGCCCGTTACCCATTTTTCCACATAAAAATTTATGCGTATCAATTAATAAATAGTCACTTTTTTCAGGATAAAATTGATCCAAAAAAAGGATATTGGATCCAAGACCGCCATACAGTAGACCAACTGTAGAATTTCCTTGCAAATCAAATACATTGACTTTATTACTGCCTCTATAAAATTTTTGGCCATTTCCGATGATAAATACCGTAGGGGAATCAACAGAGGCAAGAACTTCCTGATTTCCGGGTCCTAGAGCGACTAATGTCACATCACCGGTTCGATTTAATGAATATTCTATACCTAAAGCATGTTGGCAAAGATAACGAAATCGGTAGTTTGAAATTTGGGGAACATAATCAGAGACAGGAATACCGGATAAACAAAATAACTTTCCTTCTTTAAGCTCATCGGGGTTACTGTCAGTGTCAAGTGCAAGCAGTCTTTTTTCATCTAAAAAAACTCTACTATCGTTATATAAAACATTTTCAGAATGAAAAGAAGAGAAAATATAATGCTTAATATCTGTGTGTTTTTTTAAAAAAAGGATAGCTTTTGCTACTAATTGTTCATTCTTGGCTTTAACTTGCAAATATTCTGAGGGCGACAGATGAAAAAAAGCTCGTAAAAACTGAATCACTTGTTCTGTTCTACTGAGCGAAACATATTTTTCGATAACTTCAACTTGTTGTTCTGCAGTATAGAGCTCTGATCCTAACCAAGCGAGCAAAGCAACCCCTTCACCAATTGGCCCTGTAAATTCAGCTATACCGGTAATAACGCCAAAAAATTCTGCCCCCTCAACACCCGCTTCTATACCATCAATACCTACAATAACACCATTGGAAATAATATCAGGAAGAATCGCTTTATCACCCATTTCATAAGCGTGTATTTCATTTTTTAAATTATAAACAAAAAAAATAGATGTTGCTCTCGCCACAAACGGGGAAGCTACTTGCAAGGTTTTACCTAAAAATTGTCTTTTACCAACCGATAATATGTCTTTGTTAAATAGAATGCGGAGAGCACTTTTATTTTCTAAAAATAAATCCTTTTCTAGCAAACGCGTATCGCCCAAATGTCTACCTTGAACAAGCATACCATTCGATATTTTACCCAAGAGCGTACTACTGGTGAGTAATCCAAAATTAATAGCTACTTGGCTAAATTCGCCTTGAAGTAAAGCCATTAAGGTATCTTTAGCCATTAGACCGGAACTGATAGTCCGAGAGAATGATCCGAGTTTTTTTAAATGAGATTTAATTTTTAAATTCTTTATTTCTTTAATTTTCTCTTGCGCCGTTTCAACTGAACAAATACTTCGCTTTGAACTATGGGAAGGGCATTTATCGTATTTGTCAAACAAATCTCCAAATATTTTCATCTTGAATTCATAAAAAGATCTGACGGAGATTTGTTGCATTTCTTTTTTAGACGGTAAACTTGATAGGCGTTTCATTGCATATTTAGTATCTTTTAAATTCTCTACATATTGAATAACATATTTAATATTTTCTTTAGGTAAAACTCCTTCTAACCATTTTTTTTCAAGGTAGTTGAGTGTTTCAGCCAAAAAAAATGTTAACCCTAATTTAATATAATAAGCGATAGCATTACCAATAAATTTAAGATACTTTTCCTTGGGAAATTTAAGATAAGCGAGCTCGATAAAATAAGCGCAGTATTTTATGTGCTGATATCTCAAATTATCAAAAAAAATTTTTTGGGGTTGATCAAATAAAAAACTTGAATCTAGTCCCGTATGTTCTGACATATAGAGTAAAAAATGTAGGTAATGAAAAATATTTTCTTCATCGTCTTTGAAGCCGGTATAGACCAATAATTTTTGAGTTTGTTTAATGACTTCTTTAAATAAAGGCTTATCCTGTTCGAGATGAACTCGTATGACTTGTTGCAGTAAGCGATGTATAGTAAATTTGCTGGCATGACCTCCGCGATTAATCATTGAATAACTACTGAGCAAATGTATAATTGCCCCAAAATCATACAATTTTATACCAGAACTTATTTGGTTTAAGCCATAAAATGTCTCAATTGAAATGTTATCTGGGTCTAAATAGGACATGATATGTAAAAAATGTATCGCATCTTCTCCCAATGAATAGGATTTAATTTTTTCTAAGGTAATGATCCACGTGGTATATACGGTCTTTAAATAAGGATCATTACTATAATGCCAAAATTCAAAACTTAATAATATTTGACATTTTTCTTTATAAAGCTTTATGTAGCTATCGAGAGAAAAATTAATATCGGTATTTCTTCTGAGTTTAATGTAAGCGAGTGCTTGTTGCAGCGCTAAAGGTAAACCTTGAAGCAATTGATTCAGTTCCTTAATTTTTTCATTTTCAGTACTATCGCTTAAATCTAAGGATTTTTTGATAAGCTCTTCGGTTTCTTGTTGGGTAAAAACCCCCAGCGATAAAACCGGTGCAACATTTTCCCAATTTTTGTAACGTGAAGTTATTAGCAACGTAGGTTTATTACCCAACATAGCTTTAGGTAAATAAGCGACTATAGCACGGTAATTCTCGACATTATCAAAAATAAACAGACTTTTTCTATCGGAGAAGTATTCATAGATTGAACTAACAATGTCTTCTAGCTCTTTTTTTTGGCCATAACTATCTAGGATAGGAAGCTGTAGCCTGTTGGCCAGTTTATGAAAGGAATGAGATAAATTTTCTTTAGTTTCAGCAGTAATCCACAAAATATTATAATCGTAATCCTTAGCATAAAGCTCAGCATAGCGTAACGCGAGTTGAGTTTTACCTATTCCCCCTAAACCCGTAATAGAAAATGGAGCGCCACTGGTTGCTTGAGAGGAACTACTGCTGGATGGATTGCTTGAAAGAGTTAAGCTAGACATAACAGGTACGATAGCTGTCGTTCTTTCGGATCTTAGGGTATGATGCAAGGTTTTAAGTAACTCTACTCTTCCGCTAAAATTGGTTATAGGCTTTCTCAAATCAAATAAAATAGACATTTTATTGACCTGTTGGTGTTGATGTTCAAAAACATGAGCGGAATTTCGATGCTGAATTTTAGCTAAAATGCGCTGAGCTTCCTCTACCTTGGTCTCTGCATCTATAACTTCATCATTTATTCTGGAGTTAAATTGAAACATATTTTCTCTTTGAGAAAGTGGCTCTTCAACATATTGTTCTTCCAAACTTTTTTTCAGTTCACCATTGGCCTCTTTCTCCCAATTTAAAAGCCGTCGGTAACCATAGCGAATTCTGGGATGCTCTTTATTAGCATAATATTTATTCGGCTGGCCCTGCGTACCAAGAACAATCAAACCTACTTTTTCATATAAATTGACCGTATTAACCTGGTTTTTACCTTTATCTTGTATGATATTTCCTGAAATCCTAAGCCTGGCGGATTTAACACTCGGATCAAAGAATTTTTCCGAAGGTCCTTGTATGACGCTCTGTGTGATCAGTTCTTCGGAAATAAGATTATTCATTTCGGTAGATTTTGCTATCGAGTTAAATGCTCGACCTACCGCATCTTCGGCTAATTTTTCCATGGCAATCCTATCACCGGCTTTATCCGTTACCAGCATAAATTGATTTTCATAGCTATAAAAAATATCAACCGCCGCTGCACATAAAATCATGCTCAAACTGCCTGGCTTAACCTCAGAAAAAAACTTAGTAATTTTTTGAGATTTTTCTTTTGATATATAATATTTACCACTAATCATTCTTAATGAAGCCACCAATGAAGGGATTGAGCCGACTAGGCTTTGTGAGATACCCATCCCCAGTAACGCGCCGGTTAATCCGGTTTTTAGTTCGTTTTTCAGTGCTTCATCAGTCAATCTTTCTCCTTTTGCTATCAAATAATATTTGCCCAGATTTTTTGAAAAAGTACTCATAAAGGATTCGACAAAAACTTCTAATAAAGTTGTTATTTTTTCTTTTTCAACGCTAGATATAAGTTTTAATCGTTTAGAGTCGCTTCCTTCTAAAGACACAGAAGAAATACGACGCAATGAATAGGAAGAGGAAGAGGAAGAGGAAGATAAAGATTCTTGTTGTGGATTAGATTGCCGCGAAAATAAGGGGTGCCTAAAACGCCATCCAGGATCATTGCGAAGTTTTTCCGCAAAATATTGGCGTTTCCTTGCAAAATATTCTTTGTTTCGTGATTGCTGCAATTGGTTTATTAGCCAATACATAGACTGATTTTCATCCAGCATTCGATTCAGGTTAGTCGCATTTTCTAGCGCCCATAAACCACAATCATAGTCTTCTTGCTGTTGCTGAAAACCAGGACTTAAACTTATGGGCTGTATTTTAAACTTATCTAAAAGCAGTTGATAATACTCATGTGGCAGGGGATAATTTTTTGAATCGGTATAGTAGGCAATATAATTTTTATCTTTATAGGAAATAACTAAAGTTACCCAATGCAAACTTTCTTGTTGAATAATTAAATTCAGTCGAGCCTCAGTTAATGCTGTTATTTTGGATAAAAATGTTTCTATATGAATATCTAAGTCCGATATTGCTGCTAATACTTCATATTTTTTGTTCCCCCCTAGGCTAGCGTAATTATTATATTCTAAGCGAACAATCTCGTTGAGATCGTCTTGATTTAACCAATAACTATACATACCTTTTGCTGTGGCTTCGACCAGCGTTTCATCATTATTACGCTTAACACGTGTTAGGAAAGAGATCTTTGGGTTTTCAAGATTAGCTAAAGAATTTAATGTAGCTTTAAAATAAATTCTTTTATTTTCATTTTTTTTATACATATATACTCCTTTTGTTTTACTTATTTTTTCAATACTCTTTAAG
>X36_Agile_Frog__coassemble_23_pt1 | contig 29907 bp, 28 predicted proteins | sample X36_Agile_Frog__metabat2_low_PE_001 | metagenome-assembled genome bin X36_Agile_Frog
GCCGAAAACTCAAGAGCTCGCGAATTCTACATCAATCAGCTTTTCTGTCAAGCGGAATATTTGTTAAAAATATTTCCCTTATATATTGCTTCAATTCAATTGTTTTGTTGCTTACAGGACGTAAACCGTCCCAACGATTGAACTGAGAACTTTTCTTTTTTAGGTAACCAAATATAGTTGATTAATTACTAATTTAAATAGGTGTTATAATTAAACTACTAGAAGTAAAGTTAATTTTTAATTAAATTATTTTTAAAATTTGTTAGCGAAATTTATGGGACCTATTATATTGGATTTAACAGGCTTAGAATTAAGTCCTGAAGAACGTGAAATAATCAAACATCCTCAAGTGGGTGGTATCATTTTTTTTCAGCGTAATTTTGAATCGACTTCTCAACTTGAAAACTTAATTTCACAAATTCATTTACATAGTAATCAGCAACTGCTATTGACTGTTGATCAAGAAGGAGGAAGAGTTCAACGTTTTCAAAATGGATTTACGTCGCTACCTGCCTTGGGATTAATTGGCGCTTGTTATGATCAAAACCCTGATGAAGCTATTCAACTGGCAGAGACACATGGCTGGTTATTAGCCAGTGAATTATTGGCGGTTGGAATTGATCTTAGTTTTGCACCCGTTTTAGATTTAAATAATAATTTAAATCAAGTCATAGGATTACGTGCATTACATAGTAACCCTGCTGTTGTGGTTAAATTAGGAAGCGCGGTCATAGCAGGGATGCATCGTGCTGGCATGTGTTCTATTGGTAAGCATTTTCCTGGACATGGCTCTGTCAGTGCAGACACACACACACATTTCACCGTCGACGATAGAGATTTTCAAACTATTGAGGCCCAGGACTTAATCCCATTTTCTCAATTAACACCTTACTTAGATGGCATAATGGCTTCACATATAGTCTACAATCAGGTTGATCCGCTACCCTGTGGTTTCTCCTCTTACTGGCTACAATCTATTTTGCGTCAACAATTGAATTTTACGGGTGCAATCTTCACCGACGATTTATCAATGAAAGCAGTACAACATATGGGCACTATTTCCGAACGCGTTCATCTTGCGTTACAAGCTGGATGTAATGGATTATTAGTTTGTAATTGCCGAAAAGACGCTATCTTGGCATTAGAATATTTAGAACGATACCCTGAATTAATTAAACTTTATAATTCTCAGCACTTGCAAAAATTATTTCCTCGTCGCACACTAATGCTCCCCGCACTACAACAAACTGATGCCTGGCTTAGTGCGGTTAATCTATTAAAACCATTATTCGAACATTAGGATGCATTCATGTTAATTCCGAGTCATATACAAGAAGTCGAAAGAAAAGCGACTCGTCTTTTTACTAAAGAAGAAATCGAAAAAAGTTTAGATAATATGGCTAAGGCAATTAGCAATAAGTTAAGTGAAAGCAATCCGCTAGTCTTATGTGTTATGATTGGAGGCCTTATCCCAGCAGGAAATTTACTACCACGTCTAGATTTTCCTTTAGAACTCGACTATGTTCATGCTACTCGCTATGCACATGATACAGTTGGACAATCTGAAATCCTCTGGATAGCTAAACCGCGCGTATCGCTAAAAGGTCGTAATATATTGATTATAGAAGACATTCTAGATGGTGGCTTGACATTAGCGGCTATCGTTGATTATTGTCATGCACAGGGAGCAAATACAGTGTATACCGCCGTCTTACTGGACAAACAAAAAGCTGAACGCTTGCCTGGAGGAACTACCTCTGCAGATTTTACAGCGATTACTATGGATCACGGTTTTGTTTTTGGGTATGGAATGGACTATAACGGTTATTTAAGAAATGCACCGGGTATATACGTTGTTGCCCCGGAGCATGAATAATAACTTATCAAGTATTTTTTGAGGTCAAATAGGCTACTACTATGAATAACTCATCTGTCATTACACTTACCGATGCTTCTTTTGAAACAGAAATTTCACAAGCTAATTCGTCTCTTATACTCGTTGATTTTTGGGCGGCATGGTGTGGCCCCTGTAAATTGCTTGCGCCTATTTTAGAAGAGCTTGCCCCCAAGTACCTTGGAAAAATAAAATTTGCTAAATTAAATGTTGACGAGAACCAACAAACCCCGGCAAAATACGGTGTGCGTGGTCTTCCTACATTAATCCTCTTTAAAGATGGAAGGGCACTAGAGACCAAGGTCGGTTCCTTATTGAAATCACATTTAGAAGCATTTTTAGACAAACATCTTACTTAAAGGCCAATGTATTCTATAAGTATTTTTCTAAGCAGCAAGCACATTGAAACAAACATTTACTACCCTGGCACTAACATTGCTTTTGGGATTTCAGGTAATTTTTCGAAGTATTTATAAAGCACATGCATAGGAACACTATGCATTTCTAATCGGATAAAATTTTAAAATGAATTTATTAAACGATACCTACAGCATTTGGATTTTTGGCAAGGCACCGTGAAAATGAAACAAACGCCACGTATTAATACACATTGGCACAGTAAATTGATCAGCAATTCCGTCAAAAGCTTAAATGCAAAAGAGATATCTCTAAATTCTTGACAACTCACTTTCTAATTAATATTCCAACTAACTATTTAATATTCACCTAATTTTTTACACTCCCTTTTATGAAAGAAACAATATTATGAATTTAACAGAACTAAAGAAAAATTCCCCGGCCGAATTAGTTGCTATCGCAGAAGAATTAAAAATTGACGGCCTCGGTCGTTTGCATAAAAAAGATATGATCTTTTCTATCCTCAAAGCTTTAGCAAAAAGAGGAGAAGATATTTATGGGGATGGGGTATTAGAAATATTACCCGATGGTTTTGGCTTTTTACGTTCTGCAGAAGGATCTTACCTTGCCGGCCCTGATGACATTTATGTTTCTCCTAGTCAAATTCGACGCTTTAATCTTCACACTGGCGACACTGTTTCCGGAAAAATTCGCCCTCCTAAAGAGTCTGAACGTTATTTTGCTTTACTCAAAGTTAGCGAAATTAATTTTGATGCTCCTGAAAATGCTAAAAATCGAGTTTTATTTGAAAACTTAACTCCTTTATTTCCCGACGAACGCGTCACGCTGGAACGTGGAAACGGCAGTACAGAGGATATCACTGCTAGAATTATTGATTTAGTTGCTCCGACTGGAAAAGGACAACGAGGTTTAATTGTATCTCCTCCGAAAGCCGGGAAAACGATGATGATGCAGAACATTGCACAATCGATTTCGCATAATTGTCCAGAATGTTATTTGATTGTTTTATTAATTGATGAACGTCCTGAAGAAGTAACCGATATGCGACGCTCGGTTCGTGGTGAAGTTATTGCAAGTACCTTTGATGAACCTGCAACACGCCATGTCCAAGTTGCAGAAATTGTTATTGAAAAAGCGAAACGATTAGTCGAACACAAAAAAGATGTTGTTATTTTATTAGATTCTATCACCCGTTTGGCGCGTGCTTATAATACCGTTATTCCTTCATCTGGAAAGGTATTAACCGGTGGTGTCGATGCGAATGCACTACAACGACCAAAACGTTTTTTTGGAGCCGCACGTAATATAGAAGAAGGTGGTAGTTTAACCATCATCGCCACGGCATTGGTGGATACCGGTTCAAAAATGGATGATGTTATTTATGAAGAATTTAAAGGAACCGGAAATATGGAAATTCATCTTGATCGACGGATAGCTGAAAAGCGTATTTATCCTGCTATCCATTTAAATCGATCCGGTACCCGACGTGAAGAATTACTGGCTAAACCCGATGTATTACAAAAAATGTGGATATTACGTAAAATTTTACAATCCATGGATGAAGTCACCGCTATGGAGTTTTTAATTGAACGTTTAAAAAATACCAAAACTAATGACGAATTTTTTGACTCAATGAAAAAATAATCTTCGCTAATGTTTTATTTATAGCAATTAAGTTTTTGACAATTTCCAAAAGAATTGCGAATTGACCAGAAGCATAATCAAAAATTCAAGTGCGAAGAGTACTAGTTGATTTAAGTTTTTTTTCTAAATCGGTTAATACATCTGGGAGCGTATTTTCAATAATTGTCGCTAATTTTTTGCAAGAAGGTTCCAAAACACTATCTTTACGCCATAAAATTCCAATTTTTCGTTCTGGTATAGGGGCAGCAAAAGGTTTGTTAGTGGTCAAAGAATGTTCTTCCAACGCTAATAAAGGGAGTAAAGTAATCCCCGCGCCGCTAGCTACCATATTCCGCAAAGTTTCTAAACTAGTTGCACGATAATTCATCTTTTCCTTAAGATTACTTTTTTTATGACAAATCTCTAATGCCTGATCCCTAAGACAATGTCCTTCTTCTAAAAGAAGCAGATTATCGTTGTTTAAATCGTTTAAATACAGCTCTTTAGAATTATGTAATGGGTGTGATATCGGCATAACCAGAAAAAAAGGTTCTTTAAATAAAGTTTGTACGTTCATGCCTTTATGCTGAACCGGTAATGCTAATATCACAGCATCTAAATTACCCTGATTCAATTGGGTTAAAAGCACCTCTGTTTTATCTTCATATAAATATAACGTAAGTTTCGGTAATTGCTGCTTTATGAAAGGTAAAATATGCGGAAGTAAATAAGGCCCCAAGCTGGGTATCAGTCCTAAACGTAACTCAGCAAAAAAAGGGTCGTTAGCTAATTTTGCCAATCGCTCAAGTTCATTCACTGCATTCAATACATGCTTAGCTTGTTCAACAATACGCAGGCCTGATGCTGTAATTAAAACTCTTTTTTGACCACGCTCAAATAATTGCACACCTAAAGCTTGTTCTAATTTTTTTAATTGTATACTTAAGGTTGGTTGACTAACCGAACATGCTTTAGCGGCCTTTCCAAAATGACGGTATTCAGCTAGAGCTAATAAATATTTAAGATCTTTCAGATTCATAATACCTCGAAAGTTACAAGCTAATTTTTATTGTTTTAGCATTTTTTAAACAGGAAAATTAAGCATGTTTAGAATGAGAGGCTACTAATTGAATCTCATATTTGACTGGATTTTCTGGGCAAGCTTTAATTCCACATTCTAAATAAGTAGAAATACCATTAAAAATGGCTAAAAGAAAAACCACTGCAAAAGCAGCATGCGTTAATAATTGCATACCTTTGTTTTTGGATGGCTCATCATATTTATATTGAGGGAAAATACTAAAAATAATTGAGATATAAAAGATAACGCCTACACACAGAAGAAACAACCAGGTATAAAGATGTAATCCCAATAAAGGTAAACCATAACCCGGGTCACCAGGGATTACATGAAGAAAGATTTGGCGCGCGCAAATAGAAGCCGTAAGCATTGCCGATAATAACGACAAAGTATAATGCGCTGGACGTATCTTAAATTGTACATTTAACAAAAATCCAAATCCTATTGCCAATACACCTAGTCGCTGCAGCAAACATAAAGGACAAGGTAATTCGTGATAACCTATTTGTAAAATGAAGGCCACTAACAACAAAAAAGCCAACCCTAAAGCATCTATCGCGTTGAGGGTTTTAACAATTTTTACTACTTTGGATGGATGCATAATAATTATGCCCTAGAATTGCAGAGATAATTGATTAGTTATATGATGGATGAACACAAACGTTGTTAATATCAAAAAAACGATAAATAAACCTATAGCAAGACTTCGCTGTTTACACCAGGCTAGAAGCACACAAAGACTATACAGAAAAAATAACGCTAACATAAGTGTCCACCCATATAAGTGCTTTTAATCTAGCCTAGTTTTAATGAAAAATCTATGTAGAATATTTATCTAATATCGCTTGTATCCCTGCCCAGGCTTTAAGCCTTGGCACAGTTTCCACCAAAATTGCATCGTTGACATGCTGTTCGGCCTCATGCAAATATTTATATAGCACCTGGGTATATTGGCTAGCATCCTTAGGCATGCGAATCCAAGTTAAGTTTTTATATTTTTTCTTTGTTGAGCCCAATCCAAGCACAGTTAAAGTTTTATGTTGATTTAAATAACTATTGATAATGAACGCTAATTCATGCTTGGGAACTTGCTTTAATAGCGGCTTTTTAGACAGGCAATGAGATAATGTGAACTCCTCAATTTCGTAAGTCGTGATAGATTTTAGTTGCTCTAATGAAATAGCACCCAATCTAAGTATGCGCGGAATATCAAAAGTCACATCAATAATGGTCGATTCAATGCCAATAGCACAAGGTCCACCATCAATAATAAGCTCAAGCTCATTATCAAATTCCTGACGCACATGTTGAATTTGTGTAGGACTCAGATGAGACGAGCGATTCGCAGAGGGTGCCGCCAAGCCACTGCCAAAAGAATTTAGGATAGCTTGTGCAATAGGATGATCTGGCACTCGTAAACCTATTTTATCTTGTCCGCCAGTTAACGCTGTCAACACAGATTTTTCTTTATGTAAAATAAGCGTCAAAGGACCTGGCCAAAAATGCTGAGCTAATTTTTCAGCTACCAATGGAATATCACGAGCCCATTTGTCCAGTGAATGTTCTTTAGCCAATAAAACGCTTAAAGCTTGATTGGTGGGACGTTCTTTCAATGCAAAAATTTGCTGAACTGCTGCTAAATTTCTTGCATCTCCCGCCAAGGCATAGACCGTTTCAGTAGGAAAAACAACCAATTTTCCTTCTTTTAAAAGCTTAACAGCTATAGCTAATTCATTTGAATTAATCATTTCATAAAGCTCACATTAATAGCAGGCAATATTTAAAAAAGTTATCTGTCATGCTACTAAATAGATTATAATGTTTTGACTTAATTTGGACAAACTACTTAAAGCCTGCGTTGCATGAAGCACTTGCGTTTAGGTTTTAATACATCTAAAAAGATTGGATTCGTAAAGGACTATGAATAAAATAATCTTAAGCTATCGCTATAAATTTTTAAAAGATTCTTTTTTTCTATTTATATTCTTTCTCATATCAAGCTTAGCATTTGCCAACTCAAATCTTGATACAATAAAAAAAAATCCAGAGCTCAATATCCCCTATCCTGCCATTAATTATCCTAAAAATGCTGCATTACGCCAACTCATTAAGCGTGGCGAATATTTAAGTAAAGCAGGAGATTGCATTGCTTGTCATACCGATACCAAACATCATGGCAAACCTTTTGCAGGAGGTTTAGGAATTTACACCCCTTTCGGAAGTATTTACTCTCCTAATATTACGCCAGATAAAACCACAGGAATAGGATCGTGGAGCGATAAAGACTTTATCCGTGCCATGCATGAAGGAATAGCGCCCGATGGAAGTTATTATTTTCCGGTATTTCCTTTTGCTAGCTTCACAAAAATCAATACTGATGATTTATTAGCGATCAAAGCTTATTTATTTAGCCTAAATCCGGTTAAAAAAGTTAATCAAGCAAATGAAATGATGTGGCCATTTAATTGGCGTTTTTTGCAATTAGGATGGCGAATCTTATTTTTCCGTTCCGGAGAGTATGAAATAGATAAACAACAAACAGAGTTATTGAATCGTGGTGCTTATCTAGTTCAAGGTCTAGGTCATTGCGGTATGTGTCATACCCCATTGAACTTGTTAGGTGCTGAAAAAAAGAAAAACTATTTAACAGGTGGGTTTATTCAAGGCTATTATGCGCCTAATATTAGTGCAAGTGGATTAAAAAAAGTTAGTATCGATGATATCCGTGCTGTCTTTAAACAAAACAAAATGCTAAGAAACGCAGGTGTCGTCGCTGGGCCCATGGCAGAAGTAAATAGTAATAGTCTTAAATATTTATCTATCGATGATCTAAATGCAATAGCCATTTATTTAAAAACTGTAAAAAGCCAAGTTCCTTATTCCCCCTTTAGTGGACCCATTACTGCTAAAACAGGCCACAAAGTGTATGAGACTTATTGCGCAGTTTGTCATGCCAGCGGAGCCGCAGGCGCTCCTAAGCTAGGAGATACCACCGAATGGAAAAAACGTCTAAAGCAAGGAAAAAATATCGTTTATGATCGGGCTATTCACGGTTTTAACTCGATGCCACCTAAAGGGACTTGCACCGGCTGTTCTGATGATGCAGTAAAAGCTGCTGTTGATTATCTTATTCTGAATGATCAAAGTGGATCAACTACAAGCATTCCAGTACAAGAAATACCGCTTAGCTTAGAAGCAGGAAGACAAATTTATCAGCAACACTGCGCCATTTGTCATAACTATGGAAAATTAGGTGCCCCTATTTTAGGAGATAAAAAGGCCTGGAAACCCATTATTGAAAAAAATATCGATGTGTTATTTACACATACGATTTATGGATATAAAAAAATGCCTGCAAAAGGTGACTGCAAAAACTGTAGTAATTCCGAATTGGAAGCAAGTGTAAAATATATGGTTGAGCAAAGTAAAACTACAGGAAATTATTCCCTATGGTAAAATTTTAAACTAAAGCATTTTAAATTAATTTAATTTTTTATATTTCAAGCTGGGAGATACGAAAGGATTCCTAATTTAAAAAGAAAATATTTTCAAATGAAAGAGTAATAAAAAAGGATAGTGTTGACATGGATCATGTTAAAAGATTTTTTTTAGTTTTTTTTATTTTCCTGGTTACTCCCGGATTGGCTTTCGCAGCATGGCAAACCAATATGCCAATAGGCGTAACACCTATCAGTCATGCTATTTATCACTTACATATGTTGGTATTTTGGATCTGCGTAGGAATTGCAGTTGTAGTCTTTAGTATCATGATTTATTCGTTAATTCGGCATAGAAAATCACGAGGCGCTCATGCTGCTCAATTTCATGAACATTTTGCTTTAGAAATTGCTTGGGCTATCGTACCGTTTATTATATTAATCGTCATTGCAATTCCCGCCACTAGAACCTTAATCAAAATGAATGATAATAGTGATCCTGAGCTAACCATAAAAGTTACCGGGTATCAATGGCGTTGGCGATATGCTTATCTAGATCAAGGCATCGATTTCTTTAGTAATCTCTCTACGCCTAGTCAAGAATTACAGAATCAGGCAAAAAAAAACCAATGGTATTTATTAGAGGTTGATCATCCATTAGTCGTACCTATCCATAAAAAAATTAGATTTCTATTTACTTCGAATGATGTCATACATTCATGGTGGGTGCCAACTTTAGGTATTAAACGCGATACTATTCCAGGATTTATTAATGAAGCCTGGGCTAAAATAGATACTCAAGGCATTTATCGTGGCCAATGTGCAGAATTATGCGGAACAAACCATGCCTTTATGCCTATCGTTGTAAAAGCGGTTAGCGAAAAAGACTTTAATTTATGGGCCAAACAACAATCAGGAGAACTTCTTCATGGAACAAGCACTTGATCTGGAACATTCGGCCCCTCATGGTTTTTTAGCATTCATAAAACGTTGGCTGTTCACAACCAACCATAAAGAAATTGGAACATTGTATCTGCTATTTAGTTTACTCATGTTTTTTATCGGCGGAATCTTTGCTTTATTGATCCGTGCAGAATTATTTCAACCGGGGGCACGTTTACTTAATCCAGAATTTTTTAATCAAATGACAACATTACATGGCTTAGTCATGTTATTTCTTGCCATCATGCCGGCTTTTTCAGGTTTTGCAAACTGGATGATCCCATTGATGATAGGTGCACCTGACATGGCTATGCCGCGGATGAATAATTGGGCATTTTGGATTTTGCCGGTTGCAGCAATCTTACTTTTTAGTACTTTATTTATGGATGGTTCGGCACCTAATTTTGGTTGGACTATGTATGCCCCCTTATCAACTACCTATGGGCCGGCAAGCACAGATTATTTAATTCTTGCAATCCATTTAATGGGACTTTCTTCGTTAATGGGTGCAATTAACATTATTGTCACGCTTCTGAATCTTCGAACACCAGGAATGACGATGATGAAAATGCCAATCTTCTGTTGGAGCTGGTTTGTTACAGCTTTTTTGCTTATAGGAGTGATGCCTGTTTTAGCCGCTACGGTTACGATGATGCTTATGGACAGGCATTTTGCTACAAGTTTTTTTAACGCTGCTGGTGGAGGTGATCCTTTACTTTATCAACATCTTTTTTGGTTTTTTGGTCATCCTGAAGTATATATAATTATACTTCCTGCTTTCGGTATTATCTCACAGATTATTCCAACATTTAGCCGCAAAAAACTTTTTGGCTACCGATTTATGGTGTATGCGTTATTAGCTATTGCATTCTTATCTTTTATTGTTTGGGTACATCATATGTTTGTAACAGGCGTCCCACTGGCTGCGGAATTATTTTTTATGTATACCACTATGCTGATTGCGGTACCGACAGGCGTGAAAGTTTTTAATTGGGTAACCACCATGTATCGCGGCTCTATAAGCTTTGAAACCCCCATGTTATTTGCTTTAGCATTTGTTATCTTATTTACCATCGGTGGTTTTTCGGGTGTCATGCTATCCATGGTTCCAGCGGATTTTCAATATCAAGATACTTATTTTGTGGTCGCACACTTCCATTATGTCTTAGTACCTGGTGCTTTGTTTGGCGCTATTGCCGGAGCTTATTACTGGTTACCTAAAATGACTGGAGTTATGTACAACGAACGCTTAGGTCAATGGCATTTCTGGTTATCGGTTATTGGCGTCAATCTGACGTTTTTCCCGATGCATTTTTTAGGCCTTGCCGGTATGCCAAGGCGAGTGGCTGATTACTCATTACAATTTGCAAATTTTAATGCCATTGCCAGTTTAGGCGCTTTTTTATTTGGTTTTGCACAATTATTTTTTCTCTACATAATTATTCAATCTATGCGTGGAAAAGGAAAAAAAGCCAGCGCTCAAGTTTGGGAAGGAGCTGAAGGCTTAGAATGGACTTTAAGTTCACCTCCTCCCTTACATAGTTTTACTACACCGCCGAAATTTGAGTAATATACTCTTCACACTTAAATTTTTGGCTGTGAGCATACAAAAGCATGACCGTTAGAATAGCGAAATTATCCAATAAAAAAATTTTAATTTTGCTGGGTTTTACAACATTAATTATGTTTGGTTTTGGCTTTGCCATGATTCCACTATATAACGTACTTTGTAAAAATTTAGGTATTAATGGTAAAACTGATAAAAATGCCTATCTAACTTCGAATGAGATTGATTGGTCACGAAGTATTCGTGTGGAATTTTTGACAAATAACAATAACTATCTTCCCTGGGATTTTTATCCTAGACTTCAGCATATCCAATTACATCCCGGAGAAAATATTTTAGTTTATTTTGCTGCAAAAAATAATTCAAATCGTCTAATGACAGTGCAAGCGATTCCCAGCGTTTCTCCAGGATTAGCAGCACGTTACTTAAAAAAAACTGAATGTTTTTGTTTTACCCAACAAACATTTAATCCAGGCCAACGCCGCGATATGCCAGTTTTATTTCATATCGATCAACATTTGCCTAAAAATATTAATACTATTACTTTAGCTTATACTTTATTCGACACCCGTGGTTTGAAAAATACCAAATTAACGTCACAAACTTTAAAGCACATTCCAGCCTAATTATCTGTTTATGCAAACAAATTCACTACTATTGCACCGCTTTTTATTCTTTGCTATTGTAATTAACCTGTTATATAACTATATTTATATATTATTTCGTAATCTTTCTTTAAAATTTATCGATGCGCTATTTTCACTTAACAAAATTCAATATTTTATTCATTCTTAGCTTTTCATTTTTACTACAAGCTTTCAATCCGGTTTTTTCCAAATCATTAGACCGGCAAATGAACCAAAACCAGTTGGTAATAACTTCAAATCCTGCTGATCGTTGTAATTATAATCAACGAATAAAATTTATAGTCCTACACTATACCGTTTCAGACGAAAAAGACTCTCTTAGAGTACTTAAACAAGGAGATGTTAGTGCGCACTATTTAATTCCTAAAGAGGCTAAATCGAATGGAACCGATTTATGGCAATTAGTTCCTATAAAATATCGCGCCTGGCATGCAGGCCAAAGTTACTGGCAAACACGTAATCATCTCAACGATACATCGGTAGGGATCGAAATTATTAACTATGGATATGGGCTAAAACAAGCTTCCGGAAAAATTTTATGGCCTTATCAAGTGGAAAACAACATTAAATTTTTTCTTATTCAGGAAATCAAAAAGGATAAGAGCCTTTATTCTCTGTTAATTAAAAAAAACTTACTTTCTGCATTTCTTGAAGATGTAATGCGCGGTTTAGTTCCTCCACGCGATGATCAAATTTACAAAAAATATATATCGGAAAAAATTATCAAAAAATATACTAACTTGACTAATTCTCTTCGAGAACAACATGATCCTTTTTTAAATATTAAAATTAACGATCTCTATGAATTACAACAACAAGGTAAATTAGTTTGGGACGATTACACTCCTCATCAACGTAGAGTTCTTGTACTTTTGCTTAAAAAAATAACTAAAGAATTAGCAGTAAAAGACAAAAACGGTAAGGTTTGTGAAGAAATCCAACCAACTGACTTCGTCGGTCATTCAGATATTGCCCCAAATAGAAAATCAGATCCAGGTCCGCAATTTCCGTGGAAATATTTAGCAGAACAAGGAATAGGCGCTTGGCCTAATAAACAGGATGTTGATATATTTCTAAAAGAGTTATCCAAAAACAAAAATATCAATCTCATTTGGTTACAAGATAATTTACGTTTATATGGTTACAATATTCAAACGACGAAAATATTAGACACACAAAGTAAAGATGCCATACGTGCCTTTCAATGGCATTTTGAACCCGATAATGCATCTGGAATCCCTAGTTTGAAAACAATTGCTCTATTGAAAGCATTGATAAAAAAATATCCTCCCATTGGAATTCAACCTCAAATAAATACTGCGACTCAATTAAAAAATAGCATCAACTCTGGATGGAAAGATCTTAAAAATCAACTTTTAATTTTAGATAAAGACTTAAAAGCTACAAAAAAACAAATTGATTTATTTTTCTAATACTATAGCAATTGTCTTTCGGCCTTTAAAAATTCAATCGCATACTAAAATTGCTCTTATATGTTTAAAGCCAGACAACTTAGAAAAATATCGGTGTAAAGTGTGAGTAATTCTAGTCCTGTTAATTTTTTTTTTATAAGTTGAATGCAAAATACATTTTTTTCGTATTGTAGAAATCAGTTACAGCTATTTTAAATGGAAGATCTGACTTTTCTAGAGTAGATTCAACAAACATAAGATCACGTTAAAGGACAGACGCTGATGAAAAACAAAGACTCTTCATATTATGTGCCCGAGCACAGTGCTTGGCCGATTTTAGGTGCACTAGCATTACTCTTTTTAGCATTTGGCTCACTCAATCTAGATAAACAGTGGGGGCTTATTGCATTTATAATTGGCATAGCTGGCTTAGTATTTATGTTAAGCGGTTGGTTATGGCATGTTACAGAAGAAAGTAATGCCGGATTATACAATCAACAAATGAATAAAACGTTTCGTTGGGGAATGCTATGGTTTTTAATCTCTGAGTTATTTTTATTTGGCTTATTAATTGGCGCTATTATTCAGGTAAGATTTTCTATTACTCCATGGCTAGCCGGGCAAAGTGGCGATGCATCACAGTTAACCCATTATTTACTCTGGCCAGATTTTGCTAAGCATTGGCCCTTAATAAAACCTCCAAGCGCAAATACTACTGCAAACACACTGGCTATAGGTTCTTTGCGTCACATGCCACTCCTCAATTTAGTTATATTATTGTCAAGTGCTTTACTTCTGACAGATTCTTTATATCATCTAAAAAAATTGCGCTATAAATTATGTCGCATAACTCTAAATATTGCTATTTTTCTAGCGTATATTTTTTTAATTTCACAAACCTATTACTTTATTCACCTTATTCATGTCCATATCATTGCCCAAAGTGGTGTTTATGGCAGTTTTTTAATTGGCTTCTTAGGGTTACATTTATTAAATATAGTTGCTGCATTGTTGTTTTTAAGCATTTTATGTTTCCGAATTTATAAAAGTAATTTATTAGAAAAAAATGTTTTTTCTTTCGATGCTGCTGTTTGGTGGTGGGATTTCTTAGCAGCAATCTGGATATTAGGTTTTTTTTGGATTTTTTGAGCTAATGAAAAAAAATATCATTTATATTCAGTTGTATAACTATTGCTTTGTACCTACATTATTTCCTAGCTTGCTAATAATAATCTTACTTCCCCTACTTGTTTATTTAGGATTTTGGCAAATTCATCGTGGGGACATAAAAAAACATATTCAAAAATTATTTTTTCAAAGATCCCTGTCAGTACCTATCAATTTAAATCAAAACAAGAATATAGATTTAGATAAAAATTACTTTGCTAGCAAAATGCAAGGCCACTTTGATAATAAACATAGTTTTTTGTTAGAAAATAAAATATATTTACATAAAGTAGGTTATGAGATACTAACTCCATTTATTTTAGACGCTGGGCAGAAAGCTATATTAGTAAATAGAGGGTGGATCACACAAGGTATAGATAGAAACCACATACCAAGCATACCGTCTTTTGAAAAAGAAATAAATTTACATGGATTAATTATATTTCCTAACAAAACCTTTAGTTTTACACAAACAAATGAAAAAGGATGGCCAAAAAGAATACAATCTATCAATCCAGAATTTTTAAGAAAAAATAATTTCAAATCTTATATATTTATCATTAACAATCAATCACCTTATAGCTTTACGCCGATTTGGCAACCCATATCCCTACAAGCCAGCCGACATTATGCCTATGCATTTCAATGGTTTGGTTTAAGTTTAACCTTACTTATTGCTTATTTTTCAACACATATACGCCGTTTATGAAAAAGAAAAAATCAAAAAATTATTTATTTGTCTTTGGACTGTTATTAGCGATATTTTTAATTCCACTAATACTATCCGGCATACTTTATAAAAAAAATCCAGGCTGGTTACAGCATAAAACAATCAATAGAGGCACTCTAATTTCTTCAAATTTAAATTTACTACAGATCAAATTAAACCCTGATAAATCGACACTCCCTTCGTTTAAACATAATTGGTTTTTATTTTATTTGGCAACTGCTCCCTGTCGCGAACTGTGTAAAAAAAATTTGCATACCATGCGACAAATTACAGTGGCATTAGGAAAATATCGTCATCAAGTATGTTATGGTTCAATCTTAGTTAAAGAAAATTCATCGAATATTTATCCATTTATACATCAAGATGTCGGCTTGCAGAATTATACAATTTCTAAATTAGAATTTAAAAAAAATTTTTCTGCATTGAACTTCAGAAATCTCCGAGAAGCTTATTTTATAGCCGATCCGGTTGGAAAAATTATTTTATATTACCCTAGCTATGTTGATGGCGAAGATATCTATCAAGATTTAATGCGTCTTTTAACAATTTCAACAACAACAGGATAAAACATGCAATTGGAAAACAAATCGGCTTTATATTTTTTGTATATTGCTTTTTTTTTGGCTTTCATCGTTGTACAGCTTGGAGCTTTAACTCGTTTAAAAGATGCTGGTTTAGGATGCCCCGATTGGCCAGGTTGTTATGGAAAATTAACCTTACCCAATAAGTCTATTCAATTGAAGAATGGACCTTACAGTGGCCAAATGCTAATTCCTGAAAAAGCATGGCCGGAAATGATCCATCGCTATGCCGCAGCTACATTAGTAATATTGTGTTTTGCAGGTGTTGTTTTAATTATTTATAAATATAAACTTCCTCAACAACCCATATGGATAGCGACTAGTTTGCTTTTTTTACTGTTTTTGCAAGGATTATTAGGAAAATGGACTGTCACCTTGCGACTGCATCCTTTGGTGGTGATGTCTCATTTACTAGGAGGCTTAGCATTATTAAGTCTGCTTTGGCTATTAATTCTACGACTCAACCCATTATCCATGAGACAATCTTTCGGGGAACATAAATTAAGATCATGGACGACATTAGGTTTATTATTGATTGTTATACAAATTGGTTTAGGCGGTTGGACCAGTGCTAATTATGCCGCGTTTGTTTGCCCTGATTTTCCTCAATGCCAGGGACAATGGTGGCCTACAATGAATTTCTCAGAGGGTTTTCATCTTTGGTTAAATACAAATCTCACTTACGAAGGCGGGATCCTTTCGCAAACAGCACGAACTGCCATTCAAATGAGTCACCGCATAATGGCTATCATTACAAGTATCTACCTTGTTTTATTGGTTTATAAACTATTTAAGGTAACGAAAATAAATTTTTTACGCGGTCTGGGGATTTTATTGCTATTCTTGCTAGGACTGCAAATTTGTCTAGGTGTTTTAAATGTATTATGGGTATTACCTTTACCTATTGCTATGGCACATAATGCTGTAGCTGCATTATTATTATTAACTATAATTACCTTAAATATTAGCTATATGAAATATAAATTATAAAAAAAACTTAAGATTTTTAAAATCTTCATATATAAACTCATCGCTACTATTTCTTACTCCATTTTTATATTTTCTTTCGTTAAAATTAAATAATGTTAGTAAACTATTTCTTGTTATTTTTACAATCTTTGCATAGAAAAGAATAGATTCATGATCTCCATTTAATTTTTTTTCATCAGATAACTCTAGTACTTTCTCTGATTTACTCATTAGTGTTGTTTGCTGATCAGATTTATTTTTATTAAATTGCTCATTGGCTTCATTGTAGACCTCCCAAAAGCTTATCTGCGAAATTCTTTTTGATGAAATAACACTTTGTTTTTCTATAAAATCAGAAGCATTTTTATTAAAAAAATTATTTAATCTAGTAATTAATGACATACATAACTCTTTTAATTGTTATTTAAAATTTATCCAAATTAAAAAGGGACCGTTTTAGATGTCCCTTTTAATTCTAACAAATCATTTTTTTAAGATCGTAAAACAACGCTTTGTTTTGGATCGTTCACAATAGTTTCAGGAACCAAATGGTCTAATTTTGAGCTTAAATCATTCACTAAGCCTGGTGACACTGGGTTAAAAAATTTACCTGTAGAAATAGAAAGCTTGCTTATATTCTCATCAATAAATTCTTTAATTTTTTTAATTTTATCTTTAATAACAACTATAGATTCTTTTTTATCTATCATTTCTTTAAGTTGCCGAATATATAGTAAAATATTATTTAAAACCCCCGCTTTTTCTGGAGATGTTTTTTTTGAATGATTAGTGATAATTGTTAATTTAGGCTGAAGCGTTTCTGCAAAGTAATTTTCCATTTGTCTTCGTTGCTCGTTTTCTTTTTCATTATTATTTTGACTTCCCATTAATGGTGCATTTACTTTACTTTTAAAATTAAGCAATTTATTTTCTAAGTTATTAAGTTTATCATCTAATCCTGCAATTGTTTCGTCAGAAATAACAACATGCTGGATTAAATCCTCAATATATACAAATAAAAGCTCAATTTCATTTTTAATTTCTTTTCTTTCTTCAAACATTTTTTCTGTGCAAGCTGCTTTTTTAGGAATAACCTTTTCACAATCTGTTTGAAGTGTAACTAATCTATCTTTTAATAATTTTAGTTTTTCATTTCGTTCATCATTAGAATCTTCTTTTTTTAACTGTTGAGCTTCTCCTTCAAATTTTTCTTTTTTCTTTTCAAAGAATTTAATTACAGAAGCAATTGAGCCGATAGACAAATGTTGAAATCTATCTCTATTATTTTCATACTCCTTTTCCATGCTGCCAACTATAGATTCAAGTTCTGCCAATATTTTTTGGAATTTTTCTGGTCTTTCACCATATTGTTTTTTTAGATCTTCATAGCTTTTTTTAATATCAAGATATATTTCACCCACCTTATTCGCTGCTTTTAGAATTGGTTCTCCTGAATGCTGATCGTAAGCTTCTAAAATATTATGATAATTAGGAAATGGTGTGAAATTTTTCCATACCACGCGGAAATGCTTTATAATCTCATTAATTTTTTCTTGAATGGTTAAACCTGCTAACATAGAAAGCTTACTTTTAATCTCTTTTTCAAATTCATTCTTTTCGCTAGTTTTTACATAGAAAACTAATAATATTTCTTCCTTTTTATTTGATTCTAAAACTTTTGCTAATTCTTTTTTAGAGTGACTTACTATTTGTAACTTATTGTCTAGTAGATTAACAGAAATAAACTTACGCTTATTTTTTGTAGAATGATTAGCTCCACTATTTTCTTTAAGATCTAGAGCAAAAAACTTATTAGTATCCACAGCAGAATAAGCGGATGGAGGTGAATCTGAAGCAGCTAACTTATTTAATTGATTTGTTGGATAACGCGATTTAGAAGGGGAATTTAATGGCATAACAACCTCTTTTATTTATTATTTTTTCTCTTAAATTAAAAATATGAACTTTTAACGAACACAATTTATCATTATTAAATTATTTTTGTCCAGTTATTTTTTTTTAATTATTATATAAAAAGTTATTTAATTTAGCATTAAAATGTTAATAATTTATTTTCAAATTCTCTGAAACTCTTTCAATAATAGTATTATTCTCGTATAATTTTTTCGACAGAATGAAGGATGTGTAGAAATATAAGGAACAATATGTTAGAGAATTTTGTGACGCACTTACTTAGTAAGACGCGAATTTATTTAGAATTAGGAAAATGGCGTGTCACGAGTTTAATGTTAATTACCGTTTGGGTCAGTATGTCACTCGCTGCTTCGAAACCGATTTCTTTACAACTAAGTTTATTTACATTACTAGGTATCGGTTTAGTAGCCATTTCTGCAGGGTCACTGAATCATTTATTAGAATATCGATTGGATGGCCTAATGACACGTACTGAACGAAGACCTTTACCACAAAAAAAAATTTCTGCTAGGCATGTTTTGGTATTTTCGTTAGCCACCAGTTTATTTGGGCTAGTCATAGTAAGACTAGCAAGTAATTTATTAACTTGTTTTTTAAGCTTTTTAAGCTTGATTGTTTATTCATTTATTTATACTTTATATTTAAAAAAACATACCACTCAAAACATTGTCATCGGTGGTTTAGCAGGTGCCACACCTCCTTTGCTTGGTTGGACCGCAGTAACGGGAAACATTGATCCAGGTGGCTTAATCTTGGTTTTAATTATATTTATTTGGACACCTCCGCATTTTTGGTCATTGGCTATTGCAAGACATACCGACTATGCAAAAAGTAATATACCTATGTTACCAGTGACGCATGGTATTGCTTTTACTAAGCAACAAATTTTACTTTATACCTTGCTTCTAACTGGAATTAGTTTGTTACCATTCAGCATAGGTATGAGTGGATATTTTTATTTAATTGCTGCTTTATTATTGAATACAGGATTTATTGTTGCAGCGGCTAATTTATTAAAGCAAACTAAAGCCACAACAGCGATAAAAACATTTCATTACTCGAATTTTTATTTACTCATGCTGTTTGCATGTTTGTTCATGGACCATTCTTTAATGAGGAATATTTAATGACTTGCCCTGTCTCTAATAAACGATTTTTAACCTTTATCATTTTTGCCATCCTCGCTTTAGTCTTGGGCTTAGGCGTTAATCTTTGGCATTCTGCAAAAACTCGAGTAACGCTACCCATTGCCGGGACTAGCATCGATCAACCTCAATTTATACCTGAGTTTCATCTAGTAAATGGACTAGGCAAACCATTTACTAACCATAGTTTAAAAGGTCATTTCAGCTTACTATTTTTTGGTTACAGTTATTGTCAAAGTATTTGCCCGCTAACAATGGCTATGTTGACGCAACTTTATACGGAATTAAAAGCCGAAAAAATCCCTCCTCCGCAAGTGATATTTATTACACTCGATCCTAGACGAGACACACCAAAAGTAGTGGGATCCTATGTTAAAGCCTTTAATCCTAATTTTATCGGCCTAACCGGGCCGTTAGCAGGAATTCAGCAATTGAGCAAACAAATGGGTGTGGTGTATATTCAAGCTCAGCAAAGCAAATCTTCGGAAAATAACTACCAAATTGACCATAGCGGGACTTTATATTTAATCAATCCTGAAGGTAAATTGGCGGCTATTTTCTCTCCTCCACACAATGTAGCCAGCATTAAACAAGACTATAAAAACTTAATTAATCAATAATAAAAAAGAAAAATAGATCTTTTTCGCTATTCTACTGATAGCTAGAATAGTTTAACGTAAATTAGGGATGGCGTTCATCGAATAACTAGAAAGTTAGCCTAAATGGAGGTAAATTAATCCACAAGCGTTCTCATAATATTATGGCTTAGGTCAAATTTAAAAAATTACATGAAAAAACAACGTGTTATGGTCGGCCTCTCGGGGGGGGTAGATTCCTCAGTGACTGCTTTATTGCTTAAAGAGCAAGGCTATCAAGTCGAAGGGCTGTTTATGAAAAACTGGGAAGAAGACGACACCGAAAATTACTGCTCTGCCAGTGCCGATATTGCGGATGCACAAGCTATCTGCGATAAATTAGAGATTCCATTGCATACTATTAATTTTGCAGCCGAATATTGGAATCGTGTCTTTACACATTTTCTAACCGAATATCAATTAGGTCGCACACCCAACCCGGATATCCTATGTAATAGGGAAATTAAATTTAAAACTTTTCTTGATTATGCCCTACAATGCGGCGCCGATTTTATTGCCACCGGCCATTATGCGGGAATATCTCGTGAAAACAACACCTATCAATTACTTAAATGTTCCGATAAAAATAAGGATCAAACCTATTTTTTGTATACTTTAGGTCAAAAGCCATTGGCCAAAACTTTATTTCCACTGGCCAATCTTACCAAATTGACAGTACGACAAATCGCTAGTCAAGCAGGTTTTCTTAATGCAACTAAAAAAGATAGTACCGGTATCTGTTTTATAGGTGAACGCAAATTTAAACATTTTTTACAAACCTACCTACCTGCGCAGCCAGGCAAGATTGAAACATTAACCGGTGAAGTCATTGGCGAACATGATGGCCTGATGTTTTACACCTTAGGTCAGCGGCAAGGATTGCGCATCGGGGGTCGGAAAGGAAAATCTGAATCGCCCTGGTATGTCGCCGATAAGCTACTCGCGCAAAATACTTTAATAGTGGTACAAGGACACAACCATCCTAAGCTTTTTTCGACTGCTCTGGCCTGCACACAATTGCATTGGATCAACGATTGTCCTCCCAACAGCCCATTGTATTGCACAGCCAAAACGCGTTTCCGGCAAGTTGAAACGCCTTGCCTAATTAAACCTTCAAGCAACGATAAATATCTAGTAGAATTTGAAATTCCCCAGCGGGCGATCACACCTGGTCAATCGGTTGTTTTTTATCAAGGTCAAACCTGCTTGGGAGGCGGAGTCATTGATGCCATTGTCTAATTCTTGTAATACCCGTTTAATCATCGGCTTAGGTGAAACTGGACTTTCCTGTGCACGTTATTTTACCCGATTAAACTTGCCTTTTACGCTACTGGATAGTCGTTTAAATCCACCAAGATTATCGGAATTTCAAAAAAAATTTCCGCACGCTGCCTATTATTTAGGACCTTTTAATCCGCAACACTTCCAAAACTGTAAAGAATTGATTGTCAGTCCCGGTGTTGATCTCAACGATAAAAACATCTGGAGTGCCATTAAGCGATATAAACTTAAACCTTTCGGTGATATCGAATTATTTGCCCAACATGCTCGTGCGCCCATCATCGCGATAACTGGTAGCAATGCCAAAGGGACTGTAACTAGCTTAGTGGGCAATATGATAGAAGAATCAAAACTAAAGGTTGGAGTGGGAGGAAATATCGGCAAACCGGTATTAGATTTGCTTGATGAACCGATACCCGATTTTTATGTATTAGAAATTTCAAGTTTTCAATTAGAAACTACTTATAGTTTGCGTCCTAAATTAGCTAGCATACTTAATATCAGCCCTGATCATTTAGATCGTCATAAAACCTTAAATGCCTACATACAAGCAAAGCAACGAATTTATCAAGAATGTGAAATAGCTTTATGGAATAGAGAAGATTCAAATACATATCCTAAATTTAAGGCAAAAAAAATAATCAGTTTCGGTTTAGAACCACTAAAAGCTGATTTAAAAGAATTTGGTTTGCAAACTACTAATCAAAAAACCTATTTTGTAAAAGGGAATCAAATTTTATTATCTGTTGAAAAATTACCTATCAAAGGCCGACATAATTGGACCAACGCCTTGACTGCGTTAACGATAGGCCATGCAATTGGATTATCCACATCAGCTATGCTAATAGCATTATGTCAATTTAAAGGTTTACCTCACCGCTGCCAATGGGTTAAAGAGTATAAGGGTGTAACTTGGTATAATGATTCTAAAGCAACCAATGTTGGGGCAACTCTCGCCGCGCTTAATGGATTAGGCCCAGCCATTTTAGGTAAAATTATTTTAATTGCTGGAGGTTTAGCTAAAGGCGCCGATTTTTCCTTGTTAAATGATCCCATAAAGCGTTATGTAAAAAAAATGATTTTAATTGGTCAAGATGCTGCTTTATTAAAAAATGCATTAGAAAAAAGCACGTCCATCGAACTATCTGCTGATTTGGCACAAGCCGTAAAAGTTGCTCATCAAACTGCAACTCAAGGTGATATTGTTCTTTTATCTCCTGCGTGTGCCAGCATGGATATGTTTAAAAATTATGAAGAGCGTGGTGATGTTTTTAGCAATTTAGCGCGAGGAATCCATTGATATGTCAAAAACCAGCAATTCCGATGTTACATCCATCGTTTTGTATGATCGTTGGTTGCTCGTTGTCATTGCTACTTTACTTGCATTCGGTTTATTAATGGTCGCTTCAACCTCAATTGTGATTTCTGAACATCAGTATGGCCAATCTTTTCATTTTTTTTTCCATCAACTGTTTTACTTAATCTTAGGAATCGCCGCTGGAATAATTGTAGTTCAAATAAAAACCTCTTATTGGCAGCAAATCAGTCTTGCATTGTTGATACTCAGTATTGGTTTACTTTTTTTAGTTTTATTACCGGGTATCGGCAGACAAGTTAATGGAAGTATGCGTTGGTTAGGTTTTGGCCCGTTTGGACTACAAGTGTCTGAATTCGTCAAATTAACCATGATTGTTTATCTGGCTGGTTATTTAGTACGCCAAGAAAAACAGGTGCAAAATCAAATCCGTGGTTTTCTCAAGCCATTGATGGTTCTTGCGGTCATTACTTTTTTACTCTTACGCGAACCTGATTTTGGAGCCGCGACAGTGATATTGGCCACTAGTTTAGGGATGTTATTTTTAGCGGGCGTAAGAATTTGGCAATTTATTGTTTTGTTAACCGGTGTAGCAATTATTTTAGGTATCTTAGCGGTTAGTTCACCTTATCGATTAGCACGTCTAACAACTTTTCTTAATCCTTGGGCTAATCAATTTGATTCAGGCTATCAATTAACTCAATCATTAATTGCTTTTGGTCGTGGAGGTTGGTTTGGCGTGGGACTGGGGGAAAGCATACAAAAGTTATTTTATCTTCCTGAAGCACACACTGATTTTTTGTTTGCTGTGCTTACCGAAGAACTAGGCTTAATCGGCGGATTATTTATGATTCTATTATTTTCACTATTGGTCTGGCGGGCATTATATATAGGCTATCGTTGTTTTAATATTGGCCAGCGTTTCTCAGCTTATCTTGCCTATGGCATCGGTTTAAACATTGCTTTACAAGCCATGATTAATATTGGTGTCAATACCGGCGTATTACCCACGAAAGGTTTAACATTACCACTCATGAGCTATGGAGGAAGCAGTTTACTCATGATTTGCATCATGCTGGCTTTATTGTTGCGTATCGATTATGAATATCGCTTAATCCAATTTGGTTTTAAAGTTGATAAATAGCAGTTTTTTAAACTAAGCATCTTATGCGAAAACTGCTATATAACATGAATATATTTTGTATCTTTAAATTTGATGAGTATAAGCAAAAGTTGAAGATATAAGTCAACTAATGCCACAATACGTTTCCTTACTCCACAATATAGGTTTTTTAGCCATGAAAATCCCCTTTGTTGACCATCAAATGGGACGTATACAACACCTCCATTTCGTAGGAATTGGCGGTGCTGGCATGGGAGGTATTGCTGAAATCTTGTTAAATGAAGGTTACATTATTTCCGGTTCTGATCTTCAAGAAAATGCCATGACTCAACACTTGAGAAAATTAGGCACTGAGATTCAACTGGGTCATCACGAAAAACACATACGTGATGCCGATGTAATTGTTTATTCTAGTGCTGTCTCCCCCGATAATGTAGAAATTGTGGCCGCACGTAACGCGCTGGTACCCGTCGTTCCAAGGGCCTTGATGCTCGCTGAATTAATGCGCTTTCGTTATAGTGTTGCCGTTGCAGGAACACACGGAAAAACAACCACAACGAGTTTAGTGGCAAGCTTACTAGGAGAAGGAGGATTAGATCCAACGTTTGTTATTGGCGGCAAATTGAATAGCACCAGTACACATGCACGTTTAGGTGCTGGCCGTTATTTAGTCGCTGAAGCCGATGAAAGTGATGCTTCTTTTCTTTATTTAAAACCCATGATTGCAATCGTGACTAATATCGATATGGACCATATGGAAACTTATGATGGTAATTTTCAGCAACTAAAAAAAAGCTTTTTGGAGTTTTTATGGCATTTACCTTTTTATGGTTTAGCCATTATGTGCTGTGATGATCCATTTGTCCGATCAATCTTACCTGATATTATGCGTCCTATTATCACCTATGGATTTAGTGAAGATGCTGATATTCGTATCACTTCTTTTCAGCAAAAAGGGATTAAAAATTACTTTACCGTCAATCGGCCGAAGAAAAAGCCGCTCGATATAACTTTAAACCTCCCTGGCGAACACAATGCTTTAAATTCATTAGCCGCTATTGCCGTTGCTTCCGAACTCGGCATTAAAGACGATGTGATACTGGGTGCTTTATCTCATTTCAGTGGTGTCGATCGACGTTTTCAAATATTAGGAAAACTGAAATGCCGACAAGGGCATGCTTTATTGATAGATGATTATGGACATCATCCGCGTGAGATTGCTGCTACTTTAAAAGCCATTCGCAGCGCATGGCCTGACCGACGTTTAGTCATGACTTACCAACCGCACCGTTACACACGAACACGCGATTTGTTTGCAGATTTTGTAGAAATTTTATCTGAGGTTGATCGTTTGCTTTTGCTAAATGTTTACTCAGCTGGAGAAACACCGATACCTGGCGCAGATAGCGCCGATTTATTAAAATCAATACGTTTAAATAATCAATCAAGTCCTATCCATATTGAAGATAAAGAAAATCTCACTCAAACTTTAAATGAAGTTATTCAAGACGGTGATGTCCTGCTATTACAAGGTGCCGGCGATATTGGCAGTATTGCACAAAAATTAGCGCTATCAATTGATAATGAACAGACTTTTCACATTTGAATTTTTGACTGCCGCTTTAACTCGCAATCCTTATGTATCCTGAATAAACGAAGGTTGCTTCCTTACGCGGTAAACTTCAAAAAAACCCAACTACTGTGAGTCCAATTTATGCAAAATTTACGCGGTCAACTTATAGAAAACGCAACACTGGCCGAATATTCTTCATGGCAAGTCGGTGGGAAGGCAGATCGTCTGTATAAACCTGCAGATATGGACGATCTAATTCACTTTATTAAACAGTTACCTAAACAAGAACCTTTGTTTTTTTTAGGCTTGGGAAGCAATACACTGATACGCGATGGTGGCATCAAAGGCACTGTTGTTGTCACACAAGGTGCACTAAAAAAATTAAAAAGTATCGACGCTGTGACGCTTTATGCAGAAGCAGGCGTCGCTTCGCCAGCCTTCGCTCGATTTTCAGCAAGAAAAAACTTAATCGGTGCTGAATTTTTGGCGGGTATTCCTGGTACTATTGGTGGCGCTTTGGTCATGAATGCAGGATGCGATGGCTCTGAAACCTGGAATATAGTCAAGTCAGTCCTTACTATTAATCGTCAAGGCGAAAAAAAAATTCGTTATCCTAATGAATATGAAATTGCTTACCGGAGTGTCAGTGTATTTCCAGATGAATTTTATTTGGCTGCTGAATTTGAATTAAAACCAGGTAATAAAGAAAAAGCGTTAAGCAAGATTCGCTCTTTACTTAAATATCGTGCAGACACTCAGCCTACTAACGAACCAAATTGCGGCTCGGTGTTTCGCAATCCTCCTGGTGATTATGCAGCACGCTTGATCGAAGCGTGTGGGCTTAAAGGTTTAACTATTGGTGATGCTACAATATCGCACAAGCATGCTAATTTTATTATTAATAATGCCCATGCCAACGCTACTGATATTGAAGCCTTAATTGAAAAAATTGCTGACTGTGTTTTCCACAAATTTCATATTCGCTTGATACCTGAAGTGCGTATTATCGGCGAAGCTTAGTAGCGATCACATCAGATCCTACATTGGAGCAATTACATCATAATGTTGAGTTAACATTGCAATTTTAGGTCGCCACATAATGTGATCAAAAAGAGGAATTCTTGCATGGACCTGCTGCCAGCATATGCACAAGTGTCATTTGATTCGGCATATAAAATAACGGTAGTAATTTTTTTTCAATAAGACGTACCTTATTAGGTTCAGATCCATTGGCTATAGCTATTTCTCTTACTTCGTTTTCCAGTGCCTGCAATTTTATTTCTGGATCCTTATCTAAACAAATGATCCTACTGATTACACCAGAAATCTCAGCCAATGCTGCGCCATAAGCGTTTGCGACATTATAGTGCTTGGGACGGATAAAACGTTTATCTAAGAATTCATTTGGTATAATTTGTGCGCCACCACCAACTAATATAATAGGTAAATTTCGACTAAAATTTATTGAATCTACGACTTCCAGAATTTTTTTAATACTAAATTGCATAATTGCTTTGGCTTGGTTTTTATCGATTTTGATAGTATGATTTTTTGGTAATAACGTCTCATTTAAAATATTTCCAATATCAAAAAATGTCAGGTAATTTCCGCCAACCGATTGGCTTTCAGAAAAAATCGCAGCACCTAAACTACCATTCGGCACATAGCCTTCTGATGTGTGATTAAAGATACTCCCTCCACCCAAGGCAATAATTTTTAAATGCGGCAAAGTAAAACTCAAGGGCAAATCAGCGATGCGAGCAGATTGACTACTTGAATGAGGAAATGCATTTTCTACAATACCAATGTCGGTAGAAGTTCCACCTATGTCAACAACAATAGCATTCTGTAAACCGGTTAATTTACAAGCACCCACTAATGAATTGGTCGGACCAGAAGAAATTGTTTTTAAAGGAAATTGAATGGCTTCATCAAAAGAAATTAAAGTCCCATTGTTTTGTGTCATATGAAACTGACAAATAAAACCAAGTTCATTAAAACAATGCGAAAAACTGCTAATGCTATCACTCATTGTTTTTTTAAGCGCAGTATTAATTAATGTGTTGTTTTCTCTTTGTATAAAGCCAAGGCTACCCAGTTGATGTGATAAAGTAATAGGAACATGGGTTTTAAAGTGTTCTCGAATTACAGCTTCAGCAAAACATTCATCTTCATTATACAGTGGTGAGAAAACAGCAATAATCCCTATCGCTTCAGCACCGGCTGACAAAAGTTTATTCACAGCCAAAATAATTTCAGAAGTTTTTAACCCAGAAATTGCTTGATTATCTAATTCCCGCCCTCCTGAAATAGTCTCATATCCAGAGAAAATAGCCGTACGAACCTTACTTGGAAATTCGTATGCCGGTGGCAATTCAGGAGAATGGCCAGCAATCCTAAGGATTCCTACCTTGTAAAGCGAATTTAAGTTTAGCAAGGCATTTATTGCAATGGTTGTACCAATATGTATTCCCAGGCAGTTTTTTGGATCAAAATCGTAGGTCGATATAAGCTCTAAAATACCTATTTCTATGGATTGTTCGAGTGGAGTAACTATAGGCAGTTTATAAGAAAAAAGTAAATTTGCTTGGCTATCGACAACAGCAAAATCGAGTGTCGTCCCTCCCACATCAATACCTAATTTATACCTAATTGTTTTCATTTTGCAGCTCCAAATTAAAAATTTTATAATTAACAAATTTTTTATGGTTTGAATCATGCCAAAATGGTGGAGGCTCAAATAGGATGACTTTCACTTTAATTCCAAAACGCAATATGTCAGTAGTAACAACACAGCCGGTTTGTTCATCAACGAGAGTAATAATTTCAGGACTTGATGCTAAAACAATTTTATTTTGCATAACCAATAAAAATTCATTCTGGTAGTAAATAATAAGCGAAGTATGCTGGGTTTTAATAGTTACATAACCAGTAAGAAAACCCTCTTTTATCGTGTGAATAACGTTATCGATTGTCCCAATTGCAATAATTTTTCCACCTATTAACGTTAATGCTTTTTCAGAATCCGTTGCAAATTCAGAAAATTTTAAACCGATTTTAAGCGCTCGCGTTATACTTCCTTGAATGATATATTCATTTGCCTGTTCAGCAAAAAACAAATAAATAGCCACGACTGCCGCAGAACCAAAATTTATTGCTATATCACGCAATAATCTTTCTAAAAGCTGCGTATTTTGCTTAATGTTAAGCCTAGCAAAATTTCTGACACAATCGGCAATGTAAGTAGGTAAAAAATTTGTTTTATGTAAAACAGCCGGTTTGGTCATATTGGTTTTTGGAAAAGCTCGACCCATGAAATCACCATCCAAAACTGGTAAATTGTATTTTGCAGCCAATAACAAGGGGGATAAAGCATTACTACCTCCTATTTCAGCAGGCATCAATACAATTCGACGGCTTGGAAAGTCTTGTGTAATTTGCTTATAAATTTCCTCAAACGGAATTGAGTTTGGTATTTTTTCCAAAAAGACAAGCGGTGCACCAAGCAACCCTAAGGGTACAATTAAATCCCTATCGTTTAACTCATTAATGGAAATAATATCAACAGTATTATATTTTTTAAAATAGTATTCAACAAGATTTAATAGAATTTCGGGGTTTCCACCACCACCGGAGCCTAATATACTTGCTCCAAAACTTAATGGCTTAAGCTGTTTTAATTCTAATTTAAACATAATGATTCCTTAAAAATTCCGATTCTGAAACTAATCAATGAAAACAATATGGAGCTAATAAGCTGGATTTATTGTATTACCGGTCGCTAAATATATATGTTTAGCATGTAAACACGTTTCTTTTTTTATTTTGATTTCTTCATTCTGCTTTTCGGGATTTAATCTAAAAATTCCATATTTATAGGCGACTATTAAGTTTCTATGAAATGATTCAATGGTTCCTTCAAAGCCTCCTTGTTTTTTAAAATATGCATCCTTATCATATTCAGCATTGTTGAATTTTCTATCTGATATTTCAAATATTTTTTCTTGATTAAAAATTTTCGAACATTCATCCACACCTTTTCCCTGCGCCGATCTAGGGATTTGTCTGTGTGCAGCGCCAATCACGCCTAACAATCTATAAATATTAATCTCCTTAAAACGTGTTATAAATTTCTCTGGATCAGATTCGTAAAAGCAACTATTGGTAATTTCTGGCAATTCATTAATTAAATCACTATGAATGGCGATCACGATAGCCATTTCATTTTTGAGTTCGGATGTTTCTTCTAAAAGACTAAAAAAAGATTTTTTATACCGGTAAAATAACGTAAATTCTTTATATAGGCTAAAATCCTCAGGACCATTAGGCTCGACAGAAACTTTAGGTTCCTCTGAAGCTTTAGTAATTTTTCCTAAAAACCGAGTTAAATGAATAATTAGCAATGCATTTTCTTTTATAAGATAATTTAGAAAAAAATGAAAACTTAAATAACATGGTAAAACATTTAGATG
>X36_Agile_Frog__coassemble_24_pt1 | contig 28785 bp, 25 predicted proteins | sample X36_Agile_Frog__metabat2_low_PE_001 | metagenome-assembled genome bin X36_Agile_Frog
TGTATTATGCTTAAAATAATTTAAAAAACTTTTTGGTATTAAATAAATTACATGAACAAGAAAAACAATTTAAAAGAGAATTATCTAAAACATTCTTAGGATATTTGGATAGCTTACCTCCGGATAAACGCATCGAACAAATGGAATCTTTATTGTATGAGACCGAACAGAGAAATTTACCGACGTTGGATCGACGTGTATTTTTTTACTAATACTTAATTTTTAAATAATTTTACAAAAAATTGAATTATTGCAAAAGATTTATAAATGTCATATAACATAATTTTCTTTACTAAAAAATTATAATTTAGAGTAGTTTTAAAACAAAAATGATAATAAGAGGATTATTATGTTGATCAATAGAGATATTATTTGTACAGAAGATTTAACTAAAGAAGAAATACTATCGATTATTCAATTAGCTACAAAGATGAAAAAAGACCCCATTAATGAAAAATGGCTAAACTGTCTATCACATAAAAATTTTATTATGCTTTTTTTTAGTCCTTCTGTAAGAACACATTTATCATTTTCTACTGCAGCGACAGCGTTAGGTGGACATGCTCAATATATTACAAGTGCTATGGGACGTTTTAAAAGTAAATTTGCTGATGGAGAAACAATTGAAGACGTAGCACAAGTTATGTCGAAATTTTCCTGTGGTATAGGTATTCGAATAATGGAAAATGAGATTTCATTTTATGGAGAAGGGAATAGTATTATTCGCGAATATGCAAAATGGGCAGAAGTACCTGTAATTAATATGGCAGATGATAAATGTCATCCTTGCCAGGCTATGGCTGACGTTATGGGATGGGCAGAATGGTTAAGTGGTAAACCATCACAAGATGCTAATGTGGAATGTTTACGAGGTAAAAAATTATTATTAACTTGGGGGAAAGGGTCACTTGCGAGATCCTGGAATAGTCCACAAGCTTCCTTGTTGTTGGCAAGTCGGCTTGGCTTAAATATTACAATTGCTAGACCTGAGGGATATGATTTAGATGGAGAAATATATCATAAGGTTGAAAATCATTGCCGCATAAACAATTCTGATTTTAATATAATCGATGATCCTGATGCGGGTTATAAAGATGCTGATATTGTATATAGTCGACATTGGCTATCTTCAAATGCATATATTGATGGACGATTGCAAAAAGACACAGAGATTAACCAAGCACTTAATCTAAAGAATTGGATGACAACAAAAAAGAAAATGGAATGGACTAACAATGCAATATTTACTCATCCAATGCCAGTTGATCGTGATAATGAGGTTGAAAGTGAGATAGCTAGTGGTACAAGATCGGCAATTTATACGATTGCTGAAAACAGATTACATATTGGAAAAGCAGTTTTAGGATTAACGATGGGTAATTTAGAAAATAAATAATGGATTTCTTACAAAGAGTAATGATATGAATAAAGATCAAGAAATAAAATTTTTAAAAAATAAAATAATTTCTCTTGAACATGAAAAAAAATATTGCCAACTTAAAGCAAAAGAAGATAATTATGAAAATCTCTTAAACGCTGTTACTGATTCAATTGCTGGGATTCATTGGTGGAAGGATATAAACGGTGTTTATCAAGGATGTAACTCTGCTATGGTTGAAGCATTAGGGCTTAAATCACGTAACGACATTATAGGTAAAACTGATTATGAGTTGCCTTGGGCAAACCAGGCAAATGTTTTGATAAAAAACGATAAAATAGTCCTGAACACAGGTACAATTCAAAAAGGGAAAGAGGAGATTGTTGAAACCAAGAATGGTGATGTGCGCACATTTATCGTCGCAAAAGCACCTATCAGGGATAAAGCTAACAACATTGTAGGTACTATAGGTAATTCTATAGATGTTACTGAATTAAAAAGAACTCAGAGGGATTTAAAATTAGCCAAAAAAAAAGCAGAGGATGCGAATCAAGCCAAAACTGAATTCATCATGAATATGAGTCATGATTTGCGCACTCCCTTAGCAGGTATTATAGGCTTAGCTAACATTCAAGCCAAAGAAGAAACAGACACTCAAGATAAAAATCTATGGATGTGGGTGCATGATGCCGGAGAACAGCTTTTAGAATTACTCAACTCTGTAATCGAACTTACTGCAGCAGAGCATATCGTTGATCGAATTAAACAAGAAAGGATTGATTTAATAAAATTAGCTGAAGAACTATATAATTTAATGTTGCCAACAGTTCAAAGCAAAAATTTAACTTTTCAACTAAAAATTGATCCCCAGCTGCCCATTATCATCAACGATAGAATTAAATTAAAAAGAATCTTGCTTAATATTTTATCTAACGCACTTAAATTTACTAAACAAGGTAAAATTAGTTTAGAAATAAAGTTATTATCAATTGTAAATAAACAAGCTAAAATAAAAATAATTATTACTGATACAGGAATTGGTATTCCTAAAGATAAACAAGATAAAATATTTGATCGTTTTTATCGTGTACATCCTTCGTATCGAGCTGAATATAGTGGCTATGGTATAGGTTTATACCTCGTTAAAGAAACTACCAAAGCATTAGATGGGAAGATAAAGGTGTTCAGTGAGGAAGAAAAAGGCAGTCGTTTTACCTTAGAGTTTAATTTTGCATTAGCAGAACCCGATTCAAAACTTATTGCTCCGAATCCTTCAGAATTGATAGTTGAATCCGAAGTGTTAACCGATCAACCTAAGGGCACCGTATTAGTCGCTGAAGATAATAGCTTAGTTCTGTATGCGGTGAATAAAATGTTGCTGAGTTTAGCTTATCGTGCGATAGCCGTTTCCTCTGGAGAAGCGGCATTGCATGCTTTACAGACTAAAACCTGCGATTGGGCTTTATTAGATATTGGTCTACCGGATTTGGATGGAATGGAAGTGACGAGACATTTTCGAGAATGGGAAAAGGTAAATAATAAGCCGCATCTCCCTATTTTTGCTTTAACCGCGCATGCTGAAAAAAAGATTAAGGATCAATGTAAGAAAGTAGGTTTTGATCATGTGCTTGAAAAACCTTTTACTGAAAAAGATCTTAAACGTATCGAAAAATTTTTAAAATAGATCAAATTTAAAACATTTTGCTACTATTTTAAAATAGTTCACAGAATAAATTTAATTGGGTATGGTAAAGAATACACTAGGGACAGGGTCTGTCCTCAACAAATTGCACAATCAAGAACATGTTTTTAAAAAAGAACTTTCCAAAACCTTTCTTGAATATCTAGATAGCTTACCGACTCGTAAGCGTATTGAACAAATCCAATCCTTACTCTATGACCGGAATATACCTACCTCGGATCGAGGTTTAACGCTACAAGAAAAGCGAAGTTTGTATTTAGCTAGTCAAGGAAAAGAGATTAAAGAGACAGCAAGTATCTTAGGCCTATCACAACGAACCATTAAATATCATCGAGCGAATATTTTCAAAAAATTGCAGGTTCCTAATATAACCGCTGCAGTGGCTTCTGTTTTTCAATATAGAGCCCATCGAAATGTAGATGATCTAAATTTAAATCTAAATATAGATCAAAGTTTTCAAATATCACTTGAAAATATAATTAATATAATGCTTGGAAATGTATATTGCTTAGATAAGAATGTTTTTGCAATTGTATGCAACAAGAATGTATTAAGTATGTTTGGTTTCAAATCAAATGTAGAATTTAAAGGCTTATCTTTTGAAGACATGGGTTAAGTTTGTAACTGGAGTCAAGAAGCTGTTCATTCGTTTAAAAAAGATAGTTTAGAGGTTTTGCATTCAGGAAGAGCAAAACTTAATATTAATAGCCAGTAATAACTAACCTAAGTGGTAAATTTATCAACTTTCTGACAAGTTGAGTACCCATATGCATTCATCACAAAAATGTAATTGATATTGTAGGAGTTTCTATAGATATTACTGATCGGAAAGTTATAGCTATTTAAAGCCAAACAAATACTTATTGATTTTATTACCCCTATCAACTTGGATTTGGGTTAAAATAAAATATAATAAACTATATAATATTAAAAATAACAATAAATAGAGATCAGTATTATGAGAATAAAAAAGGCTAAATTTAAGAGTAAGTTTGAATTAGAAAGAGCCCAGTGTATTTTAATGGGCATAAGTATGAAACAAACTCATCAATCGGGTGAAAAATTAGATGCTTTCGTTAATGAAATCAATAATTATCATAATATCAAAAAGGTTATCTTAGTTATCACTGATTATCTCCATCGTCATTATGTGCGACTAGAGGGTAATAAATCGTTAGAAGAAGCAGGAAATGATGCAGAAAAATTGGGAGAGGCTTGGATTCAAGAAAATAAATCTATTTTGAATAAAATACCGACCGAAAAATTGCAAATAATTAAATGGAAAAACTTGATCGATGATGAAAGTTTTAACGATTGTTTGTCGAAAGTTAAAGAATATTATAATACAGAAAATTCTTTTAAAAAAATAGTTAATGATTATGCAATAAATTTTGGAAATAAATATTTCAAGCAGTTGCAATCTAATACCACAACATTAGAAGCATGTATGCTCGCTGCTAGAAATTATTTTTTTGAAGAAAGTGCAATTATTTTAAAATTTATATCATTTAAATTTGATGTAATGACCTATCCAGGAGAATGTAATCCCGGAATTAGTTTTATCTATAATAAATCTTTTGGAAAACCTTTGAATTTTATTAAATATCGTTTTCGAAACGCCGGGAGGGAAAATGAATTTTTCCCTGAGTCTATTAAAAAACAACAAGAAAAAAATATACATGAATCATACCAACTTAAAAAAAATATTTGAAGACTCTCAAGAAACTTTAAATCAATTTTTAATTACGCAATTGCCTATCAACATTTTTGTAGTCGACAAAGAAGGATATATCTGTTGGGCTAATAAAAATCTATTGAATTTTGTTAATATGCAAACTGTGAATACTGTGATTGGAATGCATATAAGTGTCTGGGATAAATGTCGTTGGGATGCTATTCAAGAAGTTCTTGAAACTAAGCAAGAAACTGTTATAGAAGAATTTTACAATGGAACTTATTTTTCTTGCGTAAGAAAACCTGTTATCCAAAATGGAGAGATTATTGGAGTGATAGGGCTATCAATTGATATTACTGAAAAAAAACAATCAGAAGTTGCTAAACAAGAATTTTTAATGAACATCGCACATGATTTAAGGACACCACTCGTTGGTATTATTGGCCTTGCAAGTATTCAAGCAAAAAAACAAATGACTCCATATGATCAACAACAATATGGAGAATGGATTCTCGGTGCAAGCGAGCAACTTTTAGAATTGCTTAATTCTGCAATTGCAATACAAAATGTTGAGCACAAAATAGATTCTATTAAAAAAGAAAAAATCAATTTAATCCTACTTGCTTATGAATTACAAACATTGATAATTCCTTCATTAGAAAGCAAAGGATTAAATTTTAAATTACAACTTGATCCAAAATTATCAGAAGTAACTACCGATCGTATTAAACTAAAACGGCTTTTACTCAATCTCCTTTCTAATGCTGTTAAATTTACAAAAAAAGGAACGATTAGCTTAGAAATTAATTTATTATCGATAAAAAATAAACAAGCTAAAATAAGTATACGGGTTTCTGATAGTGGTATTGGCATTAGCAAAGATAAACTGGAAAAGATATTTGATCGTTTTTATCGTGTTCATCCTTCCTATCTGGCTGAATATAGTGGTTATGGTCTTGGCTTATATCTGGTTAAAAAATCGACTGAAGCCTTAGGTGGCACCGTCAACGTTTCTAGCGTAGAAGGAGCAGGGAGTTGTTTTAGTTTGGAGTTTAGTTTTGCTTTGGCCGAACCGGCCAATAACTTATCCGCAAATAATTTAGAGGCGAGTTCTGATGGAGATTTGCAATCCCTAGCTACTATTAAGCTAAAAGGTTCAGTGCTAGTCGCCGAGGATAATACCTTAGTTGCGTATGTCCTTAAAAAATTATTAACCGGTTTTGGTTGTCAGGTGGAAATCGCCTCGACGGGTGAAACCGCATTACAAACTCTACAAACACAAACCTTTAATTGTGGATTATTAGATATTGGTTTACCAGGTTTAGATGGCATAGAGGTGACAAGACGTTATCGTGAATGGGAGCTTCTTAATAATAAACCGTATCTGCCGATTTTTGCCTTGACGGCACACGCTGAAGAGAAAGTTAAGCAGGAATGTCACGAAGCAGGTTGTGACCAAGTGCTACTTAAACCTTTCACCGAGAAAGATGTCAAAACCATCAAGAAATTTTTGCAATAAAATTAACTTTTCTATTTACACAATAATCATTTACCCAATAATTTAATCTTACTATCTTCAATGAATTTTAATGTGCTTTAAAAAATATAATTTTTAAAAATTACATTAAAGAACTACTTTTTTTGTTATAATTTTTATTTAAATTAAGCATAAATATTTCATGCTTATAATTGGAATTTTAATCTATTTATATTTTTCTGGAGTTTTCTTGACACATAAAGTTGCTATTGTAGGTGCGGGTATTATTGGTATGACCAATGCGATTGCTATTTTGGAAAATAATAAAAACAGGGAAGATAAATTTGAGGTAACAGTTTTTAGTAAAGAGGAACCATTGGCTACCAATTCAGATGCGGCAGTAGCGACCTGGTTTGCGCCTAATGACGATAAACCTTTATTACAGCGATGTTGTTTACAAAGTTTACCTAAATTTGCTGAATTAATAAAAAACCAAACACCCGGTGTGAACATAATTTCAGAAGTTCTTTATTTCACTTCTGAAACAGATTTTAAAAACAGTATTTGGGCAAAGGAATCGGTAAGACATGCAGTTGAACTGCATGAAAACACCGATGCTGAATTAAAGGTAGATGGCTTTCCGTTTAGTGTACTGATTAAAATACCGCTGATTAATCCAAATTTTTATCGACCGTATATGTTAGAAAAATTTAAAAAGCTGGGAGGTAAAATCGAAGTTAAAAAGATTGATGCATTAAGTGAGCTTGCCGAATCCTATGCCATTGTAATCAATAGCTCGGGTTGGGAGGCCAAATTTTTAACTGATGATAAGTTAGTTTATCCGATACGCGGTCAAACCGAAACATTTGCTTTGACGCCTGATTTTAAAAATAATCGTTCACTGAATGTTGAAGGATTGACCGCGTATGTCGTTTTTCGTCCTATAGACAAAGGGGATGGAGATTGCGTCATTGGTACCACTTTTCAGATCGGTGACTCGAATAGAGAAATTAGCCCTGAGGATAGTCAGCGTATTATTAATAATGTCGCATCTTTTTTCCCGCCCGTAAAAAATGTGGCGACTACGTCTAAAGTCGGTATTCGCTGTGGCCGATCTGAGGTGCGCATCGAAGCAGAACGAAAGGACCAATCAATGATTGTGCATTGTTATGGGCATGGCGGTAGCGGGTATAGTGCTTCTTGGGGAAGTGCCAATAAAGTTTTAGAGTATTGTAATAACTTTGTATCTGAACCTAACGCAATCCCTAGATCCCGCATTTAATTTTTTTTCGATTTATTATTCTGCTTTTGATATTCGGTATTCAGACTAAAGGGATTAAAATTGGTTTGTGTGTCATAGATATCTAAATTTTCAATAATTTTTAAGCGTTTTGCCAGACGGATTGAAAAAGGTAGCAGCAATAGTTCGATAGAAACCATGAATACCCATGAGGCTAATATATGGTGTATGAAATGTATAAAATTTGGAATCAAACCATAAAAAGCAATTGGGGCATAGATCAGTTCATTAATCGTATAAGCAGTTAAAGTAGAACCTATGAAACGTATTCCCATGTATTTGCCTTTTAAACTAATTTTTAGTTTCGCCACGATATAAGAATTAATACTTTCAGTGACTAAATAACTTAAAATGGCTGCTAAAAGGATACGATTGTTGGTCACTAAAAAAGTGCTTAAAGCAACTTGAGATATCGAGCCAGGCGCAAGTGTAGCAACCACCAATTGGTCATACAGGATAAAGATTAAAAAAAATAGTAAGGCAGTCCAAACGGCTATTCGCGCATGCTTATAGCCATACACTTCAGTAATAATATCAGAAATGAGATAGGTTAAAGGAAATGTAAACGAACCAGCGCCAGTATTTAACCCAAACACATTGATTAAGCGCGGATCAAACCAATTTGCAAGAAAAAAAGCTAAGGTATATCCCGAAATAAATACCCATAAATAGGTTTGTCGAATAGGGTTTAGTTCTAAGTGATGGCGGGTGGCCGTTTCCAAAGTAATCCTTGTTGCGTATTTAATTGATCTTATTCTTCAATGGATGTAATTTACTTAGCGTGGAAATTGATCAAATCCATTATTGTTGAGGATATACTTTACTTCAAATTTGAAAAAATTAAACTGTGTATTTTGGTCATATATGTCTATTTTTTCCAGTTTCTTAACTTTTTCTATGCAAAAAGTAATAACAGGTAAACAAATCAGTGTTAAGAGTGTGCTGATAAACAGGGATGAAATGAACTGAATGTTTATTAAGCTGCCATTATATTCACTTAGGTGTAACATCAAGATATTGATGAATGTTGTAAGCATGACACAGACTAGCAATCTAAATTTTAGATGCTTGCCGTTTAATTTTAGCTTTAGTTTGGCAAGAAGAAATATATTGAAGGGTGCAGTCATTAAATAACTCAACATAAACATAAGGCTAGTTTTCAAATAAGCGACCATGATCAAATTAAATAACGCGTTATGTACTGCATAACTGGGACTGGGTAGATTGATAATGAATACAGCATAAAATACAGAGAGCATATTGAAAAAAAATCCGCACCAAATCGCGCGTCTGGAATTTTTATAGCCATACACTTCGGTGATAAAGTTAGCAAGTAGAAAGTTTATTGGGTAAAGCAATAGTCCAGAATTAATCGTTATGTGTTGCAAAGAGATGCTACACATAATAAACCAGCTACTGAGTAAGCTTAACATGGCATAACTTAATGTTAAGAACCATAAACATTTAGCATCTAAACTAAGCAAATGATTGTTATTCAGATTTTGGCGGAACAATTTCAACTTCCTCGAAAGAAATGACTAAGCCCTTAGCAATAATTTTTCCGGCTGCTAAACCTACTTTTTTATTAATAGTGGGGTGTGATTGTGTTAAATCATTGACATTGAAATCATTCCAGGGTTCTTTAAAGACATGTCTCTTAAAGGGAAGTGCACTGGTTACAATGAGATAATTATTTTTCATGCAGAGACTTAAGGGTCGAATTTTTTCTTTATGTATACCTAGATAGTGACAAAATAAGCTATCCAATTTTTTCACAAACAGTTTTAATAACATACCCCTCCGTGCGTCGATTAAGTTTTAGCATTTACTTGTATTACCACGCCTAGAATAGAATGCAATTGTGGATTCAAAATAAGAGGAGCAGTGCTATTATCGTAAGTCGTCAGTAAAATTTTATCAAACTCAATTTGAAGCTTTCTAATCAAAATTTGAAGATTGTTTTCTATTTTAACAGCGACTAAGCTATCTTTTTCAAGGGCTGCATTGGGATCAACGATAAAAATAGAACCTTTTTTAAAAATAGGTTTAATTTCTTCTTCGGATTGCAAGGCAATTAAATTTTGTGTTTGGGTGCTTAATTTAATGCATATTTGACCAATTTTTTCGAATATAGTCGAATTAAAAGAATAAAGTGGTAATTCGGTCTCCAAATTAAAAGAAACAGCTTGCTGATCTTGAATTGTCAGTTCTGATTCGTCATTAAGTCCCATCAATAAATCATTGACTGTGATATTGAAACCATCTAATTTAAAAAATTCAACAATTTTATTTAAGGTATCAATTCTTGGATTATTGACACGTTTAGTTGGTTCGATATGGATTAATCTTAACAAGACAGAATGCGGCATGTTTAAATTTTTTGCCAGCCGGTACAGCGTGAATTTGACGCCATCGCGAGTTGACTTCATTTGCATCAAGGTTCTTAAAGTAAGATGTATTTTATTAGCATTCATCGTTGATTGCATTTTTATTAATATTCGATAGTTTTTCATAGTGGACGCTATCTCTTAAAGCACAGATTATTCAATGAGTTAGCGTGTACATATATTCTTTATTACAAACTACCGTAATTTTGCAACGAATACAATTATTTTGTAAGTTATTAAAAAAATTATAATTAAAATAAAAATATTTTAATTTTTAAATAGATGTCAATCATTTAAGATAAATAGGTATAAAACTTATCAATAGATTAATGACTTAACAAGGAAAAATGGAACATGTAGGCTGAGTATTGTCATGCATCTCTACTACAGGCTCATTCAAAGCTAAAAATTGATTGATAACTTGTGTTAAAGATTCCTGAAGCGATTGATAAAAATTCATAACTGCTGGACTTCGCAAATATTGAGTAGAAGAATTTTTTTGCTTGATTAAAGAATATATTTCTGAAAAAATATTCATAGTAAGATTATTTGACTCAACATTCGATTCTGACTCTGAAGTGTCAAAAGTTTTTGCATTGAAAATCGCGCGAATTTTTTGAATACCATCCGGAACTTTTTTGAAAAAAAACCCCCAACCTGATTTATTCCAGGCTATGTTTTTAACCTGCTTTTCTAAATCTATCAATTGAGCTTTCATAGAATCGTAAAAAATTTGCTCTGGTTGGATATTATTTTCCTCTGATAAATTAACAATCTGTTCTATCAGCAATTTTCTTTGTATTTCATGGTTAATGTTTAATTTTTGTTTTTCTATTTTTGCGTTTAATCGTCTTATATCAATTGCATTAAATCGCAATGATCTTTTATTTTTCGGTAATATGCTTTCAAATTTTTTGGTTTTTATATCTCTGATTACCTTTATTTCTTTTTGAATTTGGTCTCTATAGTCCTTTTCAAGTTGGAGCTCGACATTGCGGTCTTTAAGCTGTTCATTTAAATCAAGAATATATTTATTTTTTTTCTTTTCAAGAATTTTTATTTTCGCGCAAGATTTAATTTTTTCCTTGTTCAATTCAGGATTCAGTAAAGTAACATGTTTTTTATCACCCTCTCTTTCTAAATCAGTTATCTGGTTTTTAACTTCAAGGATTAGGTTTTCAAATTTTTTAATTTTTTGTTCAGTGTCATCAGCAGTTTCTTGTAATTTTTTGAGATAATTCAATGGGTTTACTAAATTATAATCTTCGATGATACTGAATATATGCTGATCATTTTTTATGGTTTGTATTTTTTCTAGCACTTCAGTGATTTGATTATTAAGTATATTTTTCTTAGACACTATTTCTAGGTTATGTTTTTCAAGCTGTAATTTTTCGATTTTTGCTTGTTTTTCATTGGCCAATTCTTTTAGGTTTTCAATAAATTCTGATTCGTTTTGCTGCAAAAAAGCTATTAATTCTTCTTGAGGGCTTGTGCTTTCTTCGCTGCTTTTTGCTTGTTTGGCTTCTGCAGTGTTTTTGTCTATGTTTAAATTTAGAATAGATTGTATTTTTTCTAAAAAACTCTTAATAATATTATTATTTTTGATAGGAACAAGCTGTATTATATCTTTAAAAAATTCCGTTATTGGATTTAAATTTTTTTCATTCTGTATTAGATCCTTTTTAATTTTGCTTTCGGTACGTAAATCTTCTTGTTTAGTGTTTAGATGTTCGATTTGAGTTTTAAGGATTTTAAGTGGATCGCATTCCTTTAGTTCCGATAGCAACGTAAGTCTTGTATTTTTTAACTCCAAATGTGATGAAAGTTTTTTTATAATGTCGTCTATGCGTATCTGTTTCAAGGTGTACAAATCAACTTTCAAATAATAAAGTTTTCTTTGATTTATTCTTAAATTTGCTTCAAGCTGATCGATGGGAAATGTCAGTTCTTCTTCACATGTAATTGCCTGTTCATTTATTTCGTCTAATTTCTGTGTAAATGATTTTAATTTCGCTTCATGCACAGCAATTTCACGTATAAAATCTCTATCATTCTCGAATTTAAATTTTTCAAGATCATGAGTGAGTTCTATCAGAGGAGTTAGTTCAACATCAACATCATGATCTACCGTTTTTTGCAATTGTTTTTCTTCTTTTTTTAAATCTACTAGTTTAATTTGTAATTGCTTTAAATCTTCGGTCAAGCTCGAATGATTAATTGTTTCCTCTAATGGTATTAATTTAGCATGTGTATAACGATATTCTTTGATTAAAGATCGACAATTTTTGAGTAATTTTTCAATAAATTGAATAGATAATGAAGAATTTTTTTCTTTTGTGACAAAATCATCTAATGCTAATAAAAGCTTAATGCTATCCTTTGCACTTGATTTTGGCTGAAATGCCTTATCAAGATCCAGTGATGAAATTAAATTTGCAAAGGAATTCGAATGTTCAATTTGAGACAAAAAATGTAATCGGCTATGTGTTTTAGTAAGCCAAGCGTGAATAGCTTCTTGCTCCAGAGCTTCAGTTTGTTGAGAACGACCGGGAACGGGCTGATTGCCGAAGTTTAAAGAAGACGTAGTGCTTTGTGTGCTTGATGTAGCAGTTGATTTCAATGTGGCCCCCTAGTTCATTTATCGGTTTTTATCTAAAGGTCTTTTATTGAATCTTTTCTATATTATCGCCTTCTTAACCTACTTGTTTTTAATTTGATGCAGTGTAACAATTTTTTTTATGTAACGGAAGATCTCTTTTTGGACTAAAAGATTACATTTATGTAAGTTTTCTTGCGCTTTTAACACCAAAAAATGAATGAATTTTATCAAAAAAATAATTTTATATCTATTTAATTAAAAAATTTAACTTAGACCTTAAAAACGAAGAAAATATTTGCGAAAAACTAGAATAAAAGGATCGACTGACTAAGAAGACTTAAAATTCAAACAAAATAATCGTCAAGATAAAGTAAGAAACGGATCATTTGATCTTATCAATGAAATAATAACCATCTAAGCATTGAACTATTTTATTAAACTTTTATATTTTAACTAAAATTTATTATTTTTATCATACATTTGTATGGATTCTTTTAAGGATAATTCATTTATACTTACCCATGAAAGGAGTAAAATGGAGCATCAAGATAGATTATAGTCTTTTATATAAATATCTTTGCATAAAGCATAAAGTTGCTTGGCGTGTACATAAATATAAATGAAAGATTTTTAGAACGAAGTAATATACCTATAATTATACTATTAATGAATAGATTGTTTTTTTACGCCTGTCAATTAAAAATTAATGGATATTAAAAAAAATCAAGACAAATTAAGGAGTATAAAATGCTAAAAGAAAGTATTTTAAATAATTTAAATAATCTCAATATAAATTACTTTGAAAAGGATATTCGATTAAACTATACAGGATGTAATGATTCTACTGCTGAATATGCAGGCCTTGATTCTCCTCAACAAATCATCCATAAATCTGATTATGATTTAATTTGGAAAGACTCTTCAGCCGAATCCTTTCGAACAACCGATCAAGAAGTCATATCTGGAAAACCTCAAATTAATCATTTAGAGTCGATACAAGTAGCCGGGGGAATGAAGGACTTTCTCATTACCAAAACAAGCCTTCTGGATGATAACGACAAGGTTATAGGGATTATAGGGTGCAATATCTGTGTAAGTGGATTTACTCTAGCCAAGAAGGAGGGTTATTTTAACTTGGAAGAACAACGTTTATATTTAGGAAAGGCGTTTGGAGATCAAAATCTGACCAGAAGACAACTGGATGTGTTTAAATGTATTCTGCATGCTTTTACTACACCTGAAATAGCGCTTTATTTAAAAATATCAACGGCTACCGTTAGGTCGATCATCAGGGATTTGAAAAATAAACTTCAGTGCCGATCTAAAGCTGAAATAGTGTTAATTGCTATTAAGAATGGATGGACTTTTCTTATTAATGAAAAAGTATGTCTACCTAAAAATTTAGGAGCTATATCATGATGCAAACTCACTCTTTAGAAAAATTATTTCATGGAAAGCCGTTACATTTAGAGGATAGAAAGGAAATAGCCAATTTTTTTGAAAGTCACTCTAGAAAGAGACCACTATTATTTACGAAAAAAAATAAATTTGAACAGAAAATTTTTGAAAAATATATCAAAAACTTCAACTTAAAGGACTTTAGTGCCAATTTTTTTGATAACTGCCTACTTTTCTTAAAGGAAGATTTAACTATTGAAGAAGAAGAAAAGCTAAAGCATTTCAAAATTGTTAATTACCTTATTGAATCCATAGAATTTGAAAATAATCTTAAAAACAAATTATTTAATAAAATAAATGAAATGGAAATATTTCAGAAATTTAAGGATTCAGAGAAGGAAGAATTTATAAATCTAATAATAAACTTCTCTTCAGAAATAAATGCCTACAATAATACTATTTAATCAAATAGCATTTAACATACCTTGATAATAGCATATCAAGGTATTTTTTTACTTATAAAATAATAATAAAATGCAACAGAACATTAATAAAATAACCTTGTTATTTCCGATTAGTCTTATTCTTTACGAATTACCACTGTACTTTTCTAATACCCTTTTTTTGCCGGTTTTACCAGAAATAACAAAAAACTTCCAAGTAAGTAATGCTACAGGCCAGTTGAGTATTGCTTACTGGTTTCTAGGCGCTTCATTATTTCAAGTCTTTTTAGACCCGCTAGCTGATCGTTGTGGACGGAGAAATATATTATTAGGCGGGGGAATTCTCTTTGTATTTGCTACCTTACTTTGTAGCTTAACCCATCATATTATTTGGTTTCTTATCGGTAGATTTTCTCAAGGATGCGTTGTCAGTAGTATTTTAATAACAGGGTACGCTACTGTTCATGAGGTCATGAAAAGAGAGCAAGCGGTAAAAATTATATCCTGGATGTCTGGTATCGCTGTCTTGGCCCCTGCCTTAGGGCCCTTACTAGGAAGCTTGTTATTACAACAGATGAATTGGAGAGAATTATTTATTGCTTTAAGCGCTTTTACAGTCCTGAGTTTATATTTATTGTATATTTTTATGCCTGAAGGTAAAGTTAGTGCAGAAAGATTGGTCCTAAAAAAATTTTTTTTTGGTTATCGAACGATTTTTACTAATTTTCAATTTTGGATCTATACTTTATTTTTTTGTTTCTTATTTGCTAGTTTGATAGCCTGGAATACCTTAAGTCCATTTTATTTGATGGATTACTTAAAACTTAATCTCATACAGTTTGGCTTTGTGCAGCTATTTGTTTATGGTTCTTTTATTGTCGGTATTTATTTAGAACGGCTATTAATATACCCGATAGAGGAAATTCTTAAGGGCGGATTTTTTTTGACGACAATCTATTTTATTTTAAGTTTGTTTACCTTAATGCATTCACCTTCACATTTATTTTGGGTAGTCGGGAGTGTTTTGTTGTTTTACATGAGCACCGGACTTATTTTTAATGCATTGTATCGTAAAGCAATTGAGATCCCTAAAGTACCTAAGGGCACAATCATAGTGGTATTTTCTATCACGATGAATTTATTTGGATGTTTAGGAAGTTTAGCTGCAAGAAGCTTAGATTTTTGATTTAAAATTTTTTATTCTATTTAAATTTGTCTTAATAGCTCATGCAGAGGCTATATAAGAAAAATTGTAAAGAAATGGGTATTGATGATGTCCATCATAAGCCATTTACTAAAAAATATATTCACATCATCATTAATTCTAGATAAATAAAAAATAGTATTTAGATCTATATAATATTTTTGCGATGCCTTAGGTGCTTTCCCGAAAATTTGTTAGTATCACATCACCGACACAAAGATTTTCGATTACCGAACTAAAATCATAAGTAATTGAAAAAACAAAATTTTTGATTGTGGCGTTTATTACAATTCTTGTAAAATCATATTAAGAGTATTCTCTAATCTTGCAAAAGTGCTGTAAGCTAACAAGAGTTAAATTTTTCGGAGAAAATTTTCTTATTTGGGTCTTTAAACTAAATTATTGAAATAGTTGTAAAATTAATTAAAATACTTAATAATCATTAAAGTTAACTGTCGCGCGAAAACGAACAGTGAACAAGGAATCGTTGAAGAATGTATTCGCTAAAAACGGCAAATTCTAAGTCAACTTAATAAGGAAATAAAAGAAATATCTAATGAGAATAGTTAACGGATTATTTAGTCTTGCCGAAGCTCCCCTAAAATTTAATTTTAAAATTAAATTAAAGATAAAAAAGTTAAAGTTTTCAATTACAACTTTCTCTCTTCATCCTCCTCCCATTCGTCTAACTTTACCTTCATGTTAAAAATTAAATATAAAATTTATAGGAGATTTTTTATGTATTCTAATCCAACGTTTTGTTGTCATGAGTTAGAAATGACTAGAGTTTGGCATTGTTTTGGTAATTACATGCATAAAGTTAATTTGCAAACTATTTTGAATATGCTCGCTGCGTCAAAAACCAATGTGCTTCCTATCAACACGAATAGTCTAAACCCTACAAGTGGTCGAGAGGGTTTAATTATTGGTTTTGGCGGTGTGCGATTTGATCAATTTTCTTCGGTTTATGATGTTAAGCAATTAGTAATTATGCTGAATATCAATCATCAAACGACATCCAAAGCGGCTGTTGATAAAACATTATTAGCATCGGAGCTGACGGGTGAACAGGTAATTAAATTAGAAGTTTTAAATGATGACTTTATCACGTCGAATAATGCTCAATTAATTAAAGCAGTGGAGCAACTTAATAAACTTAATAATAAGCTTACTATTATGCCCTTGTTAGCTTGTGATCTCGACGATGCGAAACGTTTAATCGATTTGGGATGTCCGCTCTTAAGAGTCATGGGAAGCGGTATTGGTAGTGGCTCAGGTATTCTTGATCCGGATCAATTTGAACAAATATGTGCGTTGGGTACCCCTGTTGTTATCGATGGCGGTGTGGCAAGTGCAGCAGACTTTAGTTTAGCGACGAAATTAGGTGCACAAGGTTGTTTGGTAAATAGTATGTTATTTGGAACATCAACACTTCCTGAAGAAAATTTAAAAAGCTTTATGATTGCTTCGCAATCTTCATTAGCGCAATTTGAAGACATAAGTTTGGCTTTAGCTATTTAGTTAGAGAAAACGAATGTTTAAACTAAGTCAAAATACAAGACCTGATAAGAAGATAACCATCACAAAAGCACAAAACGAACTTTTTTGGGATTTAAACGGGAAACAGTATATTGATATCAGTAGCCAGACATTGAATTTATTGTTTGGTCAGTCACACCCTGTGATTAATCAATTTGTATTTAAAACACTTAGCCAACATACTTTTATTGACCAAGATTTTATATCGCCTCAGCACGAGAGAGCCGTTATTGATTTAGCTGCTTTGTTACCTGCTCATTTGACAGTTTTCAATTTACGCATGAATGATGGTTCAAGTGCCGTGGAATGTGCGGTAAAACAAGCACGGCGCGCAACCGGTCGTTCTCTTGTATTAACCGTCGACGGGATTTATCTCGGACAAAATTCGCAAGTGATCCATTTTAGAGGTTGGGGGAAGAGACCAGAAGATTTATTAATTGGGAGTACGGAAGATGTGATATTTGCACCCATGCCTTATCCCGATTATAGCATTTCAATTGAAGAAGCGCATAACGAGAATGGGAAAGCGCTTGCAGAATTAATATTTCAACATCGTCAATTTTTGTGCTGTGTGTTACTGGATCCGGTGATGATTAGTTGTGGTGTCAGCTCTGGGCGCAATATGCGTGAATTTTTAGTGAGAGCTTATGAAATGTGCCATAAATATAAAATCCCTTTGGTTTTTGATGAATGTCAAACCTTTGGCTGGGTTCCAGACAACACATTGGCAAAACACTATGACATTGAAGTGGATATGTTGGTTTTGGGAAAAGGCATCGGTGGTGGATTACCGCTATCGGTATGCGCATTTAAGGCAGAATTTGACAACTTATGTTTTGGCGATGCAGATTATACAAATGGTGGCACGTTAGCTTCTATTGCGGGTATGCAGGCCGTTTGTCATTTACTAAAACAACAGCATGAGCAGGAGCACTTCAATCAACTCAGTCAGTTTATTCAGGATAAAATCAAGACCTATATAAAAGGAAAAAACGAAAAAATTAAAACGCGTGGAATAGGGTTAATTAATGCAATTGAGATCGTATTTTTTGAATTAAGAGAAAAAAATATTCAACTGACCAAAAAAATTGCGAGGTTATGTTTAGATAATGGCGTTTTTATTAGAACCCATATGAATTGTTTAACGATTAAACCGCCTCGCACGACGCAACTTAAGCATGCTGAGTTAGCGCTGGATATTATTTTTGCCAACATTGATCGAATGTATGCAGAACTAGGCAGAAAAGAAATGTGTATTTAGGAGTCTATATCTATGATCGAATATCCGTTACTAAAATATGCGGCACGTGTGGTACCTCAATCCAATGGTTTAGAGATTCATTACCGACAAAAAAGTTATCATTTTGGTTTAGATAATGCAACAAAATGTGCTTATGCCTTAAATTTATGTAACGGTAAAAAAAGCGTTCAGCAAGTGGCAAAAGAAGCCGTGTTATCACCTCGTGAATTACAAACCCTTTTAGAAGATCTTTATAAAGTTCCACTTATGTTAGAAGGCAAAAAAATTCTTAGAACTGATGGTTATTTAAGCGGTAGAGAGCTTTTTTGGCGTCTAGAGGCGTTACTCTTTGCATGGCGTGAAACCCCCGAAGGCAAGTATGGCTTTAATTTAGATCGCGATATAGCTACCGGTAAAGTGTCAGAGAATATAGTCAAAGGATTTTGTTTAGAGTTGGGTCATTTGTTACGAAGTGTGCCAGAGGAACTAGGATTGGCAGTGGTGCATGCACAATCCGAAATGGTCAGAAATTTATATATGCAATTTTATAATGAAGAAAGTAAGCATGGACAGATTTTATTCAAAGCACTGAAATCTTGGTTTAAAGACGAAGAGCAAATTTTGTTTGCAACCCCATTGCCTGCAACCGTTGGTTTAATGCAAACCTATAAAGCCTGGGCAGAAAAAGATTCACTACTGTATGCAACTGCCCTTATGCGGGATGAGGCTTCACCCTTAGACGCTGAAGTAAAGCCGGAAGAAGATATTTATCTTGGTATGGAAAAGCATTATAACGTTCCTTCCATTATTATTGAAAAATATCGCTGGCATGCTAATTTAGACAGAAAAAATGACCATGGATTTTTTCCAGAAAAAATATTTTCATTATATTCTGTGATCGATAAGGTTCGTGCTCGCACACTTGTTTCTGCGTTAAAACAAATCATTGATTTGCATAACCTATTTCGATGGAATGTTTATGCCTATTATAAAGATCATTCGGTTGAAAGCAGAATAGAATTATATAAAACGTTTGAAAATGGAAGTTTTATTTATTGCTAATGGATTAGTTGATGATGCTATAAGGAGTAAATAGTGTTGGGTTATTCTGACTTGATTGAAGCGTTGCCAGACTCGGCCGTTTCAAAAATATTAACAGAAGCGGCAAATGCTCATTACACCGATGTATTACCGTTGGCGGGAGGAGAACCTTGCTTTCCTACGGTGGATAAAATTATTTCTTCGTTAAATGATTTTGATGAAAAATTAATCACTAAGTATTCGCCCTTTAAAGGGCATCATTTACTCCTTGAATTAATTCAAAAGAAATTACAACGAATTAACAATATTCATGCGACTCTAAATGAACTTATTGTGGTTCCCGGCGGATCCTTTGCTTTAGTGGCTGCATTAATGGCGGTGGTGAATCCTGGAGATGAGGTTTTAATTTCAAACCCTTGTTGGGAGCATTATGTCAGTATAGTGAAATTATGCCGGGCAAAACCCGTTCGATTTAATATGCGATATGATGGTGCGCGCTATAGCGTTGATATGGAACATTTAAAAAGTAACATCAATCAAAAAACCAAAGCCATTTTACTGAATACGCCACTCAATCCATTGGGATCCGTGTTATCTCGAGATGAAGCTCAAGCGATCTGCCAACTTGCAAAACTGAAGAATTTTTGGGTACTGATTGATGAAGAATATGAAACATTTATCTATGATAACAATTTGCATTATTCTGTACGATCCGACAATGAACAGGTAATCACCTTATATTCTTTTTCTAAAAGCTTTGCATTAACGGGTATTCGACTAGGCTATATCGTTGCACCAGAAAAAATTATTAATTTGGTGCGTCGCTATGGATTATATACCTACATGTATCCTTCTAGTCCATCACAATGTATGGCGATTCATCTCTTATCGAGTGATTATAGTCGCTATTTAGATCAGGTTACGGAAATATATCAGAAAAAAATGTCACGTTTATATAATGGTATTAAAGACATCAATAGTATTGAGTGCTGGCGTCCCGAAGGAGGGGTGTATTTATTTCCAAAACTACAGGTGGATTCGACTATCAATGCGGCAAAAAAATTAATTGATGAGTTCCACTTACTCTGTGTGCCGGGTTATGTCGCCGGTGAAATGGGAAAATATAACATCCGATTGTTTGTTGGTGTTGAGGATCAGCATTTAGATGCCGCAGCCAATAGACTGAAACGCTTTATGAAAAAATACCCAGCGAAAACGGTATGTACAGAAAAAGTAGCCTTGATCGATTAGTGTTAGGAACACTGCATTTACGTAAATTAAAAAAAAAGCAAGCGTTCGGTTTACTTGACAATTATTTTTGTTCGGGTGGGAAATCCATTGATACTGCCTATCTGTATGGTTATGGCGAAGTCGAGTATTTGCTCGGAGAATATGTAAAAACTTTTAATCCAGACTGTCACATTACGACTAAAATTGGATATTTTAAGGATTCAACACATTATGTTGATTTTACAAAGTTGAGAAGAAAAATCCTTGCGGCCATTGATCGACTTAATTGTATCCCTGACTATATTTTGTTGCATGAGGCAGATTGGGGCGCTTGGTGGTGTTCCGAGGCTCAGCCGGGCAAATTAGCTACGGATCATCTGTTAGCGCAAGGAAATTTTGATCTTTTTTTTCAATGTGTTGAACTTGGAAAAGAGTATGGTTTTCAGGTAGGAATTAGCGGTAACCACGCTCCGATATTGCAACGCCTCTCATCCATTTTACACCCCTCGTTAATTTTAGTCGCAAAACAATATGATCTTTTATGGAATAGTGCCAAACACTTAATCAATCAAGCGGAAAGCAATAATTATTCGGTTATCTGCGCAGCCCCATTTCATCAAGGATGGTTATATAAATTAAATGAACTGCAAAATAAATTACCTCATCTAAGTCATCGAATGCTAGCGCTCAAGCGATTACTACATAAAAATAATTTAAAAGTAGAGCAACTGGCCATTAGTTATATTTTGAATTCTACAAATTCTTCAACAAAAGTGGTTTTTGGCGTTGAATCCTTAAAAGAGCTAAAAATAGTATTTAAAAATTACAACTATAAAATTTCGGATCACCTAATAAATGAAATCAAGAGCCTGGGATCCGATCAGCGACCCATGCTCGGACCCATTACCATCTAAGAAATTTAACAGGATTTGAGTCGATATATGCATAAAAGTTTGATTATTTTTGATTGGGATGGAACGTTAGTTGACTCATCGAAAACGATTGTTCGATCCATTCAACAAACCGCTTGTCAAATGGGCTTAAAAATACCTCCACAAGAGACTATCCAGTTACTTCTAGGTTTAAATTTAAGTCATATTATTGATAATTTATTTAGCAAACTTGACGAAAGTTCTAAAGAAAATTTTATTACGTCTTATCTGAAATGTTATGCGAATAATGCGCAGGGCTCGGATACCTGCTATAAAAATGTTTATCAATCATTATACGAACTTCGTCGAAGAAAAATTTTGTTAGCCGTTGCTACCAATAAAACCCGATTTACGTTAACTATTTCTATGGAAGTGACCTATTTAAAAGATTTTTTTACCACTACAATCTGTGCAGAACAGGCGGAACCAAAGCCCAATCCACTTATGATTGAGCAGATTTTAATGGCCTTACAAACAAAACCTGAGCATGCTATTTTAGTTGGAGATAGTATTTTAGATATGGAAACCGCGCATAATGCCGGCATTGATGCCATTGCAGTGACGCACGATGCAAATAATAAACATAACTTTTCAAATATACCTTATGTAATAAAAAATTTTGAGCAACTGATACAATACGTGCTGTAAAAGGAGATTTAAAATGCAGGAATTAATAAAAAATATAGAACATGTATCAACGATAATACCTCCACATCTTATTTCGATGAAAGACTTAAACCGATTAACGCAAGAATGCTTTTTTGCTGTAGCCCATCGTTTTAGTCAACTGGAACCGCATCGAATCTGTGAGCTATTAAAAGGTAAAGTTGTGGGAACTCTATTTTATCAACCTAGCACGCGAACGCGTTTAAATTTTCATGCCGCGCTACAAAGATTGGGAGCATCTGTGATTGGTTTTTCTGACCCTGCCACCACCCGCGCAGGAGACTATTATCAGGAATCCTTAGAAGATGTGGTGGCTTTTACCGGTCAATTGTGTGATATGTTGGTGTTACGTCATCATGAAACCGGTTCAGCACAGCGAGCAGTCCATGTTTCTCCGGTGCCATTAATAAATGCGGGTGATGGATATAATGAACACCCCACGCAAGCTTTAGGTGATATATGGACCATGCATAAAGAACTAAACGGACTCGATGAAAAGGTAATTGGCATGATCGGAGATCTAGCCATTCGTTCCTTGCGGTCAATTACTATCGGTTTAAGTGAATTTAATATTAAAAAATTATTATTTTTACTGCCACCCAGTTTGCAAATACCCTCAGAAATAGTCGATCGATTAAAAAATAAAAATATAGCTTGGGAACTCGTTGAACAAGCGGAGGAACTGTTGAATAAAGCAGATCTCATCGAAACCATTGGCGTACGTCATCCCAACCATAATTTAAAATTTGATAAGGCGCTGGTCGGTGAAATCACGGCAGAAAAATATTTACTGACGTCAGAGCTCATCAGAAAAAATAAACGCTATATTCCTATTTTGCATCCCGGACCTCGTACTGATGAAATTTCTTGCGATGTCGATAAGCTCGACAATGCGGCCTATTTTAGACAAGCCAATAATGGTATGTGGATGAGAATGGCTATAATGAGTGGATTGTTATTTAAAGAGGCTAACGTTAAGCATCGCGCGAAAAAAAAATTACTCTCTGAAAAAGTGTCATGAAAACTATCCTGATATTAAATACCAATAAAATGTCTGCCATGACATTACTCAGAGAGCGAACTGATTATAACTTTATATATATTGTTGAAAAAGTTTATGAAAACTTACATACAGAGATACAAAATTGTGTCTTCGTTTCCGACATAGGTAGTTTTGATATTATTAAAAAAACCGTTAGCCAACTTGTTAAGGAATATGCAGTTGAGAATATTATCCCCTTACACGAAAAGTCGGTTTTGCCAGCCGCAATGATACGATCAATTTTTAATTTTCCTGGTATGAAATTTGATGAGGCTAATTGTTTTGTTAACAAATTAAAAATGAAGCAACTATTTTCTCAGACAAGTTTACCCTGTGCGAATAGTATCGGTATGGTAGGAGATGCCAAGCATTATTTAGAAAAACTTTCCACTAAAAAGGTTATTAAACCTATTTATGGAGCCAGCTCGATAGGCACCATGATCATCGATCCCGATTGTACCGAAGAACTTTATTCTGGATTAAAAATGATTCATAGCACTGAAGAATCATTTATCATAGAAGATTATTTAGACGTTAAAAATGAATATCATTGCGACAGTATTTTTATTAATAGACAAGTCGTTTTTTTATCAATCGCTCAATATTTCAATCCTGTGTTAGCGTTCAAAAATAAAAATTTGGTAGGATCGTATCTCATTGATTCTACGCATAATCATTACGAAAAATTGCACGATTTGAATGAACGATGCCTGCGAAATATGCCTGCTTTCAATCATATAACTCATTTAGAAATATTGGAAACGGACGCAGGATTTTATATCGGTGAAGTCGCGTGTCGACCAGCAGGTGCTGGGATTCCAAAAACAATAGAGTATGCTTATGGCGTCAATTTATGGGAAGCCTATTTAAACTTGCATATTAACTCCGGTTATAACACTGCGCCTGTCTATGATAATTCTTTCCAAGCTATTCATGGATGGTTGATAATACCCGCTGATACGGGCAGGGTGGTTTCTCTCATTCAACCAGAAGAACTGGTTAATATAGCAGGGGTTCGCGAAGTAGAAACTCATGTAAAAATAGACGATGTCGTCGTCCCTCCTATTCATTCCTGTTTAGGCATTTATACAATTTACTTTGAATGTGTTTCTTTTGAAGCGATGCAAAATTTATGTAAGGATATTAATCGAGTTTTTTATGTTAATTACGGATAGCAAAAATAAGAAACTGAAGGTTGCCGTGTTGACTGGCGGTTACTCATTTGAACGTAATGTTGCTTTGGCTGGCGCAGTTAATGTTGCATTTGCGTTAAGAAGCGTTGGCTATCAGGTCACTGTTATCGACACATGTTCCGGCGTCATACCGAATAAACATGAGGCAAAATTATTTGATATTCAACGTGTTTTGCCTGAATTGACACAATTAATAAAGTATAAAAAAAATAATAAATTATTGAGTTTATTAGACAAAAAATTAAAAACTTTTGATTTGATTTTTCCAGTTATGCATGGCAAAGGAGGTGAAGATGGTATTTTACAGGCTGCATTAAGCCTAGTAAATGTACCCTATGTAGGCAGTGATCATGCGGCCAGCGCAGTGGCTATGGATAAAGAATGGTCGAAACGTTTATTCGCAACCGCAAACATCCCGACACCGGCTTGGTGGACATGGCCTATCACGCAACATGAATTACGAACGCTTAAATTTCCTCTCATTGTTAAGCCAGCGCATGAAGGTTCAACCGTGGGTGTTACTATTGTGGGTTCTGAAAGCGAATTAGAATCAGCAATTAACTATGCGCTTGGATATGACACCGTTGTGATTATTGAAGCATTGATTGAAGGTCGTGAATTTACTGTGGGTGTGTTAGAAAATTCTGCTTTAGCAGTAGGCGAAATTTTATTTGAAACAAATTTGTTTGATTATAATACAAAGTATGTGTCTGGAAGGGCTAAGGAAGTTTTCCCGGCGCCCATTCCAAAACACCTAGAAAAAAAAATAAAAATGTTAGCAGAAAAAACCCATCAACTGTTAAAACTTAAACATTTTTCGCGCATAGATTTTCGCATGTCACCCGATAATAAACTATATGTCCTCGAGGCCAACTCGATACCTGGCTTAACCCAACTAAGTTTATTACCACAATCTGCGTTGGCAGCAGGGTATCCATTTTCAGAGTTTTGCCATCGTGTTTGTCAACTCGCTTTAGATTAATTAAGTTTTATGGGAGTCAACATGGAGCCAGAATATGATTATATTATCGTCGGTGGTGGTTCAGCAGGTTGTGTGTTAGCGAATAGATTGTCCGAAAATGATAAAAATCAGGTTTTGTTATTAGAAGCAGGCCCAGAAGATAAAAACTTTTGGATTCATTTGCCCATAGGCTATTATAAAACCATTTATAACAAAACTATTAGCTGGGGTTATGTCACTGCTCCCGATCCCAATATTCATTATCGTCGTATTTTTTGGCCACGCGGCAAAGTTTTAGGAGGATCTAGTTCAGTTAATGGATTAATATATATTCGTGGGCAAGCTAAAGATTTTGATGAATGGGAAGCACTTGGCAATCTCGGATGGGGTTGGAAGAATGTCCTCCCTTATTTTAAAAAATCTGAACACCAAGAACGAGGTGACTGTGAATATCATGGCTCACGGGGGCCATTGTCTGTTTCAGATATTAAAATGAAACATCCTTTGTGCGAAGCCTATCTGAATGCCTGTTATGAAGCCGGCATACCTTTTAATAATGATTTTAACGGCCCTACACAGTTGGGTGCGGGTTATTATCAATTAACCATTGATAAAGGACGACGTTGTAGTAGCGCAGTCGCTTATTTGCGCCCAGCATTAAGAAGAAAAAACTTAAATGTGTCTACCAATGCATTAGTAACGAAATTATTAATCAATAATAACCGTGTCTACGGTGTTGAAATATTAAAAAATGGTCTACGATCAAATAGTTGTGCTCACAAAGAGGTTTTATTGTGTGCAGGAGCTATCAATACTCCACAAATACTGCAACTTTCTGGAATTGGTGATGAAAAACTTTTAAGGGAATTGAATATTAAAGTCGCACATCATTTACCCGGCGTCGGCAGTAATCTGCAAGACCACTATCAAGTCAGATCTGTCTATCATTGTAAAAAGCCCTGGACATTAAATATCACTTCACGAAGTTTACTTTGGCTTGTCAAAGCGGCAACGGATTTCGCACTGTTTAGACGCGGTCCATTGACGGTAGGAGCTGGTCAAGTCGGTGTTTTTGCATGCTCAAACAAGACTACACAAGGTCCCGATTTGCAGATTCACTTTATGCCTTTGAGTACCGATTCACCTGGGTTGGGTTTACACAAGTTTTCTGCTTTTACAACCACGGTCTGTCAACTTAGGCCTCAAAGCAAAGGATATATTAAAATAATTTCTTCTGATCCATTAAAAGCACCTTATATTCAGCCAAATTATTTGTCTATTAAAAATGACATTGAGGTTACTTTAGCAGGAATTAAATTGATGCGTTCGATAGCTCAAACATCTTCACTATCAAGTTACATCCAAACCGAGCTTGAACCTGGCGTAGGCTGTAATACGGATGAGGAGTTAACAGCATTTGCTCGCAATAAAGGGACAACTATTTTTCATCCGTGTGGTAGCTGTAAAATGGGAGTTGACGAAAAGGCAGTCGTTGATGCGAATTTAAAAGTTCGGGGTATGCAGGGTTTGCGTGTTATAGATGCTTCTGTTATGCCTACTATCGTTTCAGGAAATACGAATGCGGCTGTCATTATGATAGCTGAAAAAGCAGCCGATATCATTTTATCGGCTAATTTAAAATAATTTGCTGCTAAATAGTTGGTATAGCTTCTTTATACTTGGTACTATCCCAACGAAATAAAAAAAACATGAAAATGCTAGCGAATAAACCTAAAATTCCACACATCCACCATACCCGGTAGGTTCCACAATAATGGATGATCATTGCGCCGCTGTAGGGTCCTAATAATATTCCTAAGTTAAAAACTAAACTATAAAGTGCTAAATAAGTACCGCGTTTTTCTCTGCTAGCACGTTCAGCAACGTAGGTATTACTCGCAGGAAGTATAAACATTTCGCCTATGGTCCAAACAATGGTCATCAATACCACTTGCCAATAGCAATGTACAAACAGGTAGCCGCCAAAGCCTATTGTAATTAATGCCGCTCCTATGAGAATACACGTATAATGGCTCCAATGTTGTGTGTGAATATTTAACATTAATTCAAAACAAATAATTAATACGGTGTTTATTGTAAATAATGTGCCATAAAGCTTTAGTGGTAACCCTAAAGTAGTATTTAAAAAAATAGCTAAAGTGGATTCGTGTTGAAAAAAAACCATCATGATGGGCACCAACGCTAATAAAAATAAGCACAACGGCCGATCTTGTTTAAGCACACTCAATAGAGAATAATGAACTTTATTTTTTAACGGGGTTGATTTTTCCCCTAAGGGTGTAAAAAAAAATAGAGTGAGGACCATTACACTTGCTAACAGACTAAAAAGGCCATTTAGATTAAAAATTAATGCAAAATGTTTTTCTGCCAAATAAGCTCCAATTAATGGCGCTATACTCATACCTAAATTGTTAGCAAAACGTTGCATAGAAAATGCAATTTTTTGCATCCCAGTCGGCGCTAAAAAGCTAATGATAGTTTGTGAAGCGGGACGATATAAGCCTGTTGATAATCCCCATAGCCAGCTCATCACTAGAATTGACACATACGTGTGCATGACAGGATAAAATAATAAAACCAGTCCATTGCCAAACAATGATAGAGTTTGTATGCGATGCGCGCCAAAATAATCAATAATAACGCCTCCGAATACACTGATGCTAATTAAGCTTATTCCATAGGCTATGTAAGCTGTTGATGCTTTTGCTAAGGATAAACCAATTGATTTCGTTAAGTATAATAGTAAAAATGGGAAAGCTGCCATTCCCACTTGATTAATAAAAATTGCTGTCAGTACACACCATAAAGTGATTGGGAAAGTTTTGAAAATCAACTTGAAATCGGTAATCATATCAATGCAACTATCCTTAAGTTTTAATTGACATAAATAGAGTCAAATCCAAAGGGTGCCAGAACGAGTTTACCTTACAAATTCCCTACATCCGGATCGTGTAATGTGATGAGAATTAGTTAAGCAAAAGTAAAAAATAATATTATTTTCCATTATTTTTTAATAAATCACTGGTCGGGATGAGAGGATTCGAACCTCCGGCCCCTAACTCCCGAAGTTAGTGCTCTACCAAGCTGAGCTACACCCCGTATTTTGTAACTAAATCAAAATATGCCAGGAATTTTAACAGCTTTACTAAATTTCAGCTAGGTCAATACTAAGTATAGCGAACATACAATAAATTTGTAGTAACAATCATCCGTAATTTTTTTTTAGAAACACATTATTAATTATAAAAAAAGATTATATTTAGATTTCATTTGAAAAAATTAGCTATTAATCGACCTCATCAACAAAATAAATAAAATGTAAATCATTATAGTCAAATTTTTTTTACTTAAGTG
>X36_Agile_Frog__coassemble_25_pt1 | contig 27864 bp, 29 predicted proteins | sample X36_Agile_Frog__metabat2_low_PE_001 | metagenome-assembled genome bin X36_Agile_Frog
GTTAATTACTTTAAACAACAATGACATAAAAAAATTAGATTTAAAAAATTTAATTGAAGAATTTAACAACATAGCTTTTATTAGCTATGATCTCCTTTTTGCTAAACCTGCAAAAAATTTAGAAGAGAAAAATCAACTACTTGGTTTTTTAACACTGTTATTTCGAACATTAAACGAGCAATTAACGGATAGGATTTATTTAATCAAAAATGAATCGCTAAGAAATGATTTTTTAGAATCTATCAAAAATATGACTCAAGCCGTTAAGCTTACGAAAGAACATCTACTACATGTTTCAAATATTCTTCAAAATTCAAAAGGAGGAAAAGATTGCTCTTATTCAGGATGCCAAGAATTAAAGCAAACGATATTCAATACCTACTTTATTGTTACTTTAGAGTTTCCTAAGCAACACTTTGATAAATTAAAAAATAAAATTGCCAAATTGATTGATCTTGAAATAAAAGATGATGAAAGTGATAAAAAATCATCTTATTTACATACTATAATTTATCTAGACACCGTTTTAGAAACTCTACAATCCAAACAATCTAGGGGAAATCGTCTATTTACTGAATTGGGCGAGATTCGCTCTCGCTTAACTACCGCAAAAATAGCCTTATTAACTGCTACTCATTTAAAACCAGCCAATCAGAATCTTGATCCCACTAAAAACCATGAAAAAAACCTAATAACATCTCACCCCAATCTCCCTAGAAAAAATCCTATAGGCATTAAACAAATTCTTCTTGAACAAATTAGAGGCACTATTAATTGCTTAAACAGTGATTTTGAAATTTTAGAAAAAAATAGACCATTAAAATATCAAGGTGAGTTATTCTCAATATCTTTTAAGGTTTATTGTAATAATGGCTCTAAAATTCAAGGGATGATGCAAGAAATAACTTGTTTATTAAATTCTAATCATCCTAACATTAAACCTATACAAACAAAACTTCATAGCATTCATTTAAAACTTAATTTTCTGAAGAATTTGATAGAATTACATAAAGAAGCTTCGGATCAAGAGAAAACTGCAGATAGCCGTTTTCTAGCTTTATATGGCTTAGTCGAAATGGAAAATGAATTCATTCAAAAATTGTTAAAAATAAAAAAATTATTTAAAAACACCTCAGTTTTTGATAAATTTTTAAGATTAGAGAAAATTATTTTTAATCCTATAAATTCAACAAACATCGTTGATGCTGTTGATATAGAATTGACGCGAGTAAAACTACAAAATATTAAAAAAATATTGGATGAGCTTTCACCCTATATTATTCAAATAAAAAATGAGAAAGATAAAGAAACGGTGAGTTCTTTATTAGAAAAGTTTAAAACATTAGTCACTAGCTCACAAATTAATGATTTATTAAATGATCGTTTTATTATTATTAAAGAAAATTCACTTAAAAAAAATCAAAGCGATGCGCAAAACCTGCAAAGCTCTCCTCCATTTCTACCGCCTAAAAAAAATCTAAGCCGTGCGCAGAACCAGCAAAATTCTCCTGTTTTGCCGCACAAAAAAAACCAAAGAAATAAAAATAATGCAGGTAATTATAAAGAAAATCGTTTTTTCAAGCCTACCAATCAAATTAAGCCTTTAAATAATATTACAAACTTCGCCCATACTAAGAATCACAATAGCAAAAATACATAAAAAAGTAGCGCTCTAAAAAGAAAGCGCTAATAAATATCAATTAATAAATCATTGAGTGTAAGTCTCAAAACTTAAACTTTTCTTATTTTCATTTGCCCCTCTTATTGCACAACCTTTACATAGCCTTTTTTGATTTTTGTCCTGTGCTGAGTTTATCTTAATGAATAGTGTGTCTTAATATTTTCTTAAGTTATGTAAAATAACATGGTAAAGTTTTCTTACTATTTAAATTGCGAGATAATTATGCTTACAATACGACTTCTGACACTAGAAAAGCTATTAACATTTGGAATTAAAAATAAAATATTTTCCTCAGAAGATAGCGTTACTCTAAAAGCTTTATTTTATGATATAAAGGATAAGGCCTCTAAGGATGCAAAGGCAGAGAATTTAAGTGTAGATTTAGAAATGTTGAACGAAGATCAACTAAACAAATTTATTAAAATCCAAAATTCAAAAATTTCCACCCTAAGAAATAATCATCAGGCACCATCAAAAAAATATTCAGTTGAAGAATCAGCTGAAAATAAATTTTGGGCAAAACTTAAAACATCATTAAAAATGGGATTAGCATTCCTTCCAATAGCTATTTTCTTATCAATCATGATTGCATTCATTGCACCTCCCTTAGTTGCATCTGCCTTATATTTAACGGCTCTCGCCTATTGTACTCCTATTTTTTTTTCCATTGGTGCAATACTAGGTGCATTTATGAAAACTCCAAAGGAATTTCAAAAACAAAATTATGAAAGAAATTATGATGAATCTTTATCAGCTGAAAATTCCCTATTGGAAACTTTTGAAACAGCTTTGAAAACTTGCACTCCACATGAGAAACAAAATTCGCTCGAGGTTAATAACACGATTATAAACACGAACAACCCGCGTTACACTGGAAAGATGTTTCCAAATCTTACACCAGAAGATAGTAACTCAAATCAAACCTATAATAATCGCTCACCATCGTACAAATAACTGATTTAATTGATTCAAGCACTCGAATAATAAATAAATTTTATTATTCGAGTGCATCTTTTAAGCTGTAGAAATAAGCACGTTAATCAATAAACACCGAGCGACTCACCATCACTCCTTACTTATTCGAAGGATCATAGGCTTCCATCCTGCTATTTCTCCCAATTCCTTTATACAAAAGTCTTCGTATACAATTAAAATTTTTTTCCTTTATTTAATAAAGAGAAGCTTGTTTTTGGCAAAGAATAGGACTAAAATGGTCCCATTTCAGACGGGTATAATAAAAACTTACTTCTTATTATGTTAAGGCTCAGCAAACTAACCGATTATGCCGTGGTCATCATGGCGTATTTATCGCAACATCCTGGACTTGCCATCAATGCAAAAAGCATTGCCGAGCATACCGGCATCTCTTTACCGACAACCAGCAAGCTGCTGAAACGTTTGAGCCATGAAGGCCTTTTGCAAGCTAATCGGGGTGTTAAAGGAGGCTATCAACTCGCTTATCCGGCGACAGATATTTCACTAGGAACGGTAATTCAAACCCTAGAGGGTCAAATAGCACTCACCGAATGTAGTCATACCACACTAGCCTGTAGCTTAGAAAAACAGTGTACGATACGTGATAACTGGCGTAGGATTAGCGCCTTTATTCAAGCGACTTTAATGCATATTAGTTTGGCAGACCTCATTCAACCCGTTAGGCTCAGCCAATTAGAAACGATAAAAATTCCACTTCATTTGCTGCCAGAGAACAATCCATGACCCAAGCTGCTTTAAACAAATTATTACAACAAGATTATCAACATGGCTTTGTCAGTGATATCGACGCCGACACACTGCCTTGCGGTTTGAATGAAGACGTTATCCGACATATTTCTGCTAAAAAAAATGAACCGGAATTTTTATTGGCTTGGCGTTTAAAAGCCTACCGTCATTGGTTAAGCTTATCCGAACCGCACTGGGCGGATTATATGCATTATCCAGCTATCGACTATCAAGCAATTAGCTATTATTCGGCACCAAAAATAAAAAAACAACTGAATAGTTTAGATGAAGTCGATCCAGAATTGTTGCGCACTTATAATAAGTTAGGTATTTCACTTCGAGAACAAGAACGTTTATCCAATGTTGCTGTCGATGCAGTCTTTGATAGTATTTCTGTCGCTACCACGTTTAAAGAAAAATTGCGCGGTATGGGTATTTTATTTTGTTCCTTTTCTGAAGCGGTAAAAGAATATCCAGAACTCATCAAAAAATATTTAGGCACTGTCGTTCCCTATACCGATAATTTTTATGCTTGTTTAAATGCAGCGGTGTTTACCGATGGCTCCTTTTGCTATATACCACCAGGCACACGCTGCCCTATGGAATTATCTACCTATTTTCGCATTAATGCCGCTAATACGGGCCAATTTGAACGCACATTAATCATTGCGGATGAAAGTAGTTATGTTAGTTATTTAGAAGGATGTACTGCACCACAACGTGATGAAAATCAATTACACGCTGCGGTGGTCGAGCTAATAGCCTTAGATCATGCTCAGATTAAATATTCAACGGTGCAAAATTGGTATCCTGGCGATAAAGATGGCAAAGGTGGAATTTACAATTTTGTCACTAAACGCGGCCATTGTCGTGGTGTACATTCAAAGATTTCTTGGACACAAGTCGAAACTGGTTCAGCCATTACTTGGAAATATCCAAGTGTTATTCTGCAAGGCGATGCTTCTGTCGGCGAATTTTATTCTGTTGCGCTAACCAATCATAAACAACAAGCCGATACCGGAACCAAGATGATACATATTGGTAAAAATACTAAAAGTACGATTTTGTCAAAAGGGATAAGTGCTGGCCACGGTCAGAACAGCTATCGTGGTTTAGTCAAAATAGCAGAAACAGCAGACAATGCGCGCAATTATACGCAATGTGATTCACTCTTGATTGGTAGTGACTGCAAAGCACATACCTTCCCTAGCATCGAAGTTAAAAATCAAACGGCACAGATAGAACATGAAGCCTCTGCTTCTAAAATTAGTGAAGATCAACTTTTTTATTGTTTACAACGCGGTCTCGATAGCGAAGAAGCCCTTTCATTGATCGTGAATGGTTTCTGCAAAGCGGTATTTAAAGAATTACCTATGGAATTTGCGGTAGAAGCACAAAAATTACTGGGTCTTAGTTTAGAAGGGTCCATTGGTTAATTACTCATTTAAAGAAAGAAAAATATGTTAACTATTAAAAATTTACACGCAGAAGTCGATAACAAAAAAATATTACGTGGGATTAACCTACAGGTAAAACCCGGCGAAATACACGCGATCATGGGTCCTAATGGATCGGGTAAAAGTACCTTAGCCAATGTTTTAGCAGGCCGCGGCAATTACACACTCACACAAGGCGAAATTAATTATTTAGGTGAAGATTTAACCCAATTAACACCTGAGCTACGCGCGCGTGCCGGAATATTTTTAGCGTTTCAATATCCCGTCGAAATCCCTGGTGTGAGCAATGTTTATTTGCTGAAAGCTTCGTTAAATGCTATCCGCAAAGCACGTGGTGAAACTGAGCTTGATGCCATGGATTTTTTAAAACTTATTAAGGAAAAGCTAAAGTTTGTCGAAATGGATCAAGATTTTTTGTACCGATCAGTCAATACAGGTTTTTCTGGTGGTGAGAAAAAGCGTAATGAAATTTTACAAATGGCACTTTTAGAACCTAAATTAGCACTTTTAGATGAAACAGATTCCGGTTTAGATATTGATGCTTTAAAAATAATTGCCGAGGGTGTGAATAATCTGCGTTCGCCACAACGTGCTATGGTGCTCATTACGCACTATCAACGTTTACTTGATTATATTAAACCAGACCATGTACATATACTGGCAAGCGGAAAAATTATTCGTTCCGGGAATTTTTCTTTGGCGCAAATCTTAGAAAAAGACGGTTATAGCGCTATTTTAGAAGAAGAATCCTTAGGTGAAACATGTTAACAAATAAAAAAAATGTTGACCTTAACGCCGTAGCCCACTATTGCCAGGAATACCAACGCGTTGAAAAAAAATTAATCGGTCAAGAACAAAAAAAATTGAACCAATTACGCTTGGATGCCTTAGAGCAATTTTCTGCATACGGTTTTCCTAGTAAAAAACACGCCGATTGGAAATACACCTCTTTAACGGCATTATGTCAAACTCCTTATTCTTTAAGTACGTCTCCGTCAAACAATGACGCAGCAACAACCTTGTTAGGTCCACTGAACAGTGATTATCGCTTAGTATTTGTGAATGGTTTTTTTGCCACACATTTATCTACAATTCCGATGTTGGCTGATAACAGCATAATATCGAATTTATGCACGATGTTGCATCAATATCCTGATCAATTAAATGCGACTTGGAAACCTAAAGAAACCGTAACAGAAAATTGTTTTACACATTTAAATACTGCCTTTATGCAAGAGGGTGTTTATATTTATTTAGCGGCTAACACGCATTTGAGCTCTCCGATAGAAATTTTGTTTATTAATACAGAAGAAATATCCCAGCGCTTTATTCCGTTGCGTAACATCATTATTGCCGAAGAGAATAGCCAAGCGACTATTATCGAAAAATACATCGATTTGACCTCCAAAAATAATGCTAATTATTTTACCAATACCGTTACTGAATGCCGTTTAGCGACAAATAGCCATATTGAACATTACAAAGCCATCACCGAGAGTAAACAAGCACAGCATGTTGGCAATCTTTATGTTACACAACAACAACATAGCCAATTTTCTGCTTATTCCTTGGCTTTAAGCGGCGCTTTAATTCGTAGCGATGTTACTGTTAAATTATTAGCACCCGATGCACATTGCCAATTAAAAGGTCTCTATTACGCTGTAGGTCAGCAACAAGTGGATCACACTACGCAGATCGATCATGTCAGCCCGCATACTCGCAGTGAAGAATTTTACAAAGGCATTATTGATAATCGCGCACGTGCTGCATTTAATGGCAAAGTTATTGTTCGTGAACAAGCGATTAAATCTAAAGCTCAACAGCTGAATAAAAATTTATTATTATCACCTTTTGCCGAAGTAAATAGTAAACCACAGTTAGAAATATTTACCGATGATATCCAATGTACGCATGGAGCTAGCATTGGTCAACTCGATAAAGATGCCTTATTTTATTTGCGTACACGTGGATTAAGTGTAACTGCAGCGACGGAATTACTCGTTAAAGCCTTTATTCAAGACATCATTGAACAAATGCCGCTATTTAGTGATGTTACTTTACCCAGTTTAATTAAAAAAACATATGAAAGCATTTGACGTAAAAAAAATAAGATCTGACTTTCCTATTTTACAACAAAAAATAAATGGCAAGTCTTTAGTTTACCTTGATAATGCAGCAAGCACGCAAAAACCACGTTCTGTTATCGAACGTTTAGACCATTTTTATCGTTATGAAAATAGTAATGTGCATCGTGGTATCCATACCTTAAGTGAATTAGCCACTGAAGAATTTGAATTAAGTCGTGAAAAAATTCAACAGTTTATTCATGCAAAATCGTTTACAGAAATTATTTTTGTACGCGGTACCACTGAAGCCATTAATTTAGTTGCGCAGACCTATGGTTTAAGTCAGATCAAAGCGGGCGATGAAATTATTATTTCGCATATGGAACATCATGCCAACATCGTCCCTTGGCAAATTTTATGTGCACAAACCGGCGCCAAACTAAAAGTCATCCCAATTAATGATGCAGGTGAATTGTTACTGGAAGAGTATCAACGTTTACTCAACCAAAAAACTAAACTCGTCGCTATCTGCCATATTTCCAATACACTAGGAACTATTAACCCGATTAAACAAATTATTGATTGCGCCCATGCGAATAGTCCAAATACCAAAGTATTGGTCGACGGCGCGCAAGCAGTTGCTCATCAAAAAGTTGACGTACAAGCTTTAGATTGTGATTTCTATGTGTTTTCCGGTCATAAGTTATTTGCTCCGACGGGTATAGGTGTTTTATATGGTAAACAGGAATTATTAGCTGCCATTCCCCCTTATCAAGGTGGTGGCAGTATGATCACCGAAGTGAGTCTAGAAAAAAGCAATTACCGCGAACCGCCATATAAATTTGAAGCCGGCACGCCACACATTGCCGGAGCTATTGGTTTAGGAGCCGCAATTGACTATCTTAATCAATTAGATTTTGCTGCAATGCATGTTCATGAACAACAATTATTCGACTATGCCAGCCAAAATTTACAAACGATTCAAGGTTTACACTTAATTGGTACTGCCAAAGAAAAAGCGGCTATTTTGAATTTTACGGTCAGCGATTCACGTGGCATACGTATCCATGGACATGATATTAGTGACGTATTAAATGTTGAAGTCGGTGTTGCAGTGCGCGCCGGCCAACATTGCACCATGCCATTAATGCAACGTTTTAATGTCGATTCTACTGTGCGCGCTTCTTTAGCGTTTTATAATAATAAAGCAGATATTGATGCTTTAATCGACGGTTTACACACTTTAAAACAATTGTTTAAATAAGACGATGTCAGATTTACGCGAACTCTACCAAGAAATGATCCTAGACCATGGACGCAATCCTCGCCATCATCACACAATGCCGTTGGCGAATCGCTCAGCAAATGGTTTTAATCAGTTCTGTGGCGATCGCTTAACCGTATACCTTAAAATAGAACAGGAAAAAATTACAGGCATTAGCTTTGAAGGTTCAGGTTGCGCCATTTCTATGGCATCTGCTTCCTTGATGTCAGAAATATTAACGGGTAAAACACTTAACCAAGCCGAAGCCTTATTTGCTAGCTTTCATCAGTTATTAACCAGTGAAGCCACCACATCTGAACAATTACATGATCTGGAAAAATTAGCGGTATTTGCTGGTGTTAAAGCCTATCCAGCGCGCGTAAAATGTGCAACTTTAGCATGGCATACCTTACAAGCCGCTTTGAAACAAAACAATGAATTAGTTTCTACCGAAAATTAATAATCGACATACTTATGATGACACTAACACCTTATCCATTGACCGAAGACGCATTAATCGGTTTAAAAAGTGCTATTATTGAAGCACTCAAAGGGATCTATGACCCAGAAATTCCGGTCAACATTTATGATTTAGGACTTATTTATAATATTTTTATTGATCCACAAGGACTGGTAAAGATTGAAATGACTTTAACTTCACCGGGTTGTCCGGTCGCACAAACGTTTCCCGGCATAGTGGAAAATGCTATCAATAATGTGGTCGGCGTCAGTGAAACACAAGTGGAATTAGTGTGGGATCCACCTTGGAGCACTGAAAATATGTCCGAAGCCGCTAAATTACAATTAGGTATGCTATAAAAGTCTTTCTGCAATGCTATACAAAAGGAGGAAAAATGACCAATTGGGTTGATGTAATCGATGCTGCCAGTTTTCCCATGGGTACTTATCAAGTATTTGACTGGAATGGTTTATCCTTATTGGTTTTCAATCTGAATGGCGAATTTTATGCCATAAAAAATCTCTGCACACACGAAGATCAATCACTCGAAGGCGGCGAGATAGAAGGAGAAGAAATTATTTGTCCTTGGCATGGCGCTGGTTTTTGTATTAAAACAGGCGCAGTAACCCGTCCCCCCGCTTTTACTGGTATTAAAACCTTCCCTGCTCGATTAATCGATGGCAAAGTCCAAGTCGGCATAGATGTTTAAACTCTAATTTAAATTCGACTTAAATACGATTCTGGATCGCCTGAGTTTTTAATTCTGCTATGGAATTATCACTTTCTGCCTTACCTTTAAAAAATAACTGTTTTGGGTGACTGGTTACTAAAGAAGTATCCAGATTAAATTTAGGCTCTTCTAATATTTTTATTTTTTCTTCTATATTGTCCAATTGCGATTGCGCTAACTGTTCACTGTCTGTTTGGATTGGGTACGCGACATGCTTTACTTTTTTCATTTATTATTCCTTTAATAAACGTGCATGATAAATTTCTTGTTATTTTCTGTCAATTAGAAAACATTTCGCTTTAAATCCACATAAAGAATTTTTTTTCACTTACTTAGATTTTTAATTGGCTAAGTTCTTTTGCTAATTTTTCACTCGCAGATGTAGTTTTAGATTCTGAAAGATCTTCGGAATCCTTTTGAAGACTATTTAAAAAACCCAAAAAACCCTGGGAGTGAGCAAGTCTTAATAATTGAGGTCCATCTGTTTCTTTTGACTTTATTCTTTGCGTTATTTCTGCAGATTCGGCTATAGTTTCAGGAATATTCGATAAATCTAATTTGCTTATATCTATTCCTTTTAATATTTCTTTTGACAAGGGTATTTTTTTTAACTCAACATTGGAGGTATGACTGCCTGATATATAAGGCTTTTCATTTTTTTTAAAACAAGATGGAATATATAATTCGTCATACTCTTTTCCATTAATATAATATGTTGTTGAACCACCATCTCTTAAAACTTCCATATTATAAATGGTCACTGTTTCCCAATCGGTGGGCTCTTGCTTCATCCAAAACTCTTGATCCGAGTCAGTGATCAAAAAAAAAGCGTCATTTTTGTTGTTAATGTTCGCTTTAAATAAATGAATTGGTTTAGGTTTTTTTCTATTTTCTGAAAATTTTAGCATTTTATTTACCTCTTTTTACTTTAATTTCTTTATGTATAAAAGCTTAACATAATTTATAAATTTCTATATTAACTTTAAGGTCAACAATTTTATTTCAGTTGCAAATACACGATATTAATAGATTTATCTTTACAAACTTTTTAATTTATTTATAATTTTCGCTTTCATTTAAAAGGGACTTAAAATGATTAAAAAAGATTGGGATCCCGCCAAGTATACTCAATGTTCAGATTTCCAATATAATGCTGCGATAAAATTTTTAGAGACTTGTTCTTTTAAAAGCGGTGCTTCTATTCTGGATATTGGATGTGGTAATGGAAAAACAACTCATTACATTGCATCGCAGCTTACTTCTGGACAAGTCATTGGGATCGATAAGTCCGCTGACATGATAAAATTTGCAACAGCACATTTTAAGCGAGATAACTTACATTTTCAGGTTACGGATGTTAACCGATTAAATTATACAGCTAAATATGATGCTGCAGTTAGTTTTTTTTGTATCCCCTGGGTTACTAATAAAGCATTAGCATTTCAAAATATTGCAAAAGCGCTGAAAAATGGAGCCCCTATCTATATCCTCGCGGCCGTTTATGAAAAAAGCCAAGCGGAACTAATCACTCATTTGACACAAAAGGTACATTGGCATAAATATTTTAAAAATTATCAATCCCCTTTTCGTTATTTGAATGATACAAATTATGCTCTTTATGCTGAATTTGTAGGGATCAATGTTAGCTCGGTAGAAAAATTGTATATTCCACATGCATTCAAAAATAGAACAGAATTTCATAATTTTTATTTAACACTGGTGCCGCAAATCTCTCACCTTGTTGACGAAAATAAAAAAATTAAATTTGCTGACGAACTTTTAGAGGATTATTTTAGAATCAAAGGAAATAGGGAATATTGCGTCACTATTGAAGCAATCAAATTTAACGGACAAAAATCAACTTGCTCAGTAAGTTTAAACCGCTCTATTTCTAGATTAAGTTTTTTTACAACGCCTGAAACTAATGAAGAAAATGAATATGATAATGATCCAAGATTTCATAGATTAAAGGGCGTGTAAATTTCCTACTGTTTAATTTATGAACAAAATTTACGATATCAATCGTATTAACGTGTTCAAAAGCTTTTACACATATTTTTACACAGCTTTATCACAGAAACTGTGGATTGTTAGTTTTCTTTCTAAATTCGCATGGCCCCTACAGTTTGTGCAATTACTTCTGGAGAATTTTCCAGTAAATGTTGCTTCTCACACAGATCACTTTTTATTTTCTTATAATTCCGGATTTGATTCGACAGTATCTCTATGGATTCTCGGTCGGGAGCCTCTAATTTTTGGATTTTTTCTAAGGCTCGTTGTATTAAACTAATAACAACTTCAACATTTTGAATATCTCTTTTCGCTGCTTGTTTTTTTTCAGCTAACTCTATTTGTTGCTGTGCTTGCTTTTTTGTTTCAGGAATAGACTTTAAGTCTAAATCTTCTAAATGGGTAATATTATTACCATCAAGCTCTTCTTGGGATAGAGTAATCGTTGTTAAAATAACGGTTTTGTCCTCGTTTAAGGAGGTATACTTAGCATTGTTTTTAAGCGGATAAGGAATATTTAATATATCAATATTATCAGCGTTTTGTTTAAAGCAATAAATTCTGGATCCTCCATCTCTTGCTAATAGTAAATCTTTGATCTCAAGCTTTTCCCAACCATTGGCTTTTTTTATCCAACAATGCGTACTAGCATTAGATATGAAAAAAAATAATTTATTATTAGCTTCTTCAGTGCAAAATAAGTAAAGCGGCTTAACTTTATTAATTTGCTGATTTTTCTCAGAAAAAAGACTTTGAGAAGCAACCCACTTGTCAATAGATTTTGTTATAATAGATTCTGTTTTAGGCATATTCTTTTCCTTAAAATTATCTTTGTATATATTAGTTTAAACCTTTTAAAGAATTTAAGCATTATTAATTAGTAATATTCATTAAAAAAAACTAAATTTTCTTTACCTTAAAGTTGTTTTCATCCATGACTCCCATTAATCTTTTTAGCCAAATGGGTAAATTAAACTTCCTATCTAAAACACCATCGATAGAAAACTCATCGGCACCTAAAACAACATAACTCAGAATGAAAACACTCCACATAACTGGATATTCCCAGCCACCACCGGGTAACGCCCAGATAAAGCCCTTTAAAAAGTGATGTCCGATAATTGTTGCCACAATTAAATAGAAGGATGTACCTAGCGCACCAACGCGGGTTAACAAGCCCAATCCTAATGAGATGACGCCCGCTAATTCGCATAAGCCTGAAAATCTGACGAAAAAACTAGGATCGACAACATTTAAGTGTGCGAAAGCGCTTACATCCGCTCGAAAAGGGATGCGTCCGGCAAATAATTTTTCAGCACAATGAGCAATGAGATCAAACCCTACGTATATTCGAATAAAACTAAGATGCCATTCATAAGCAGACATATTAAACATTTCTTGAGGCTTACTCTGCAAGATAATAGGTCGTTGTTTAACATCATGATAAGCAATATAAATAAATAAAATCACTAAACACAGTAGACTAATAATGACTGGGATCATAGGAATAAAACATTTATGTAAACCTAAAATCCGTAATACGGCTAAAACACTGAACGTTGCAAACAAAAAAGGAACGCATAGATAACGGTACATCATACACAACGCTATAATGCCGCATAAACTTAACAGAACAATAAAAAAAATCGGATTAGCAGGAACTCCATGCGCGGTAAAAGCAAGTATGATTAAACTTAAAAAAATGCCAATAATGGCAACTCCAACCAACGCTGAATAGTATTGCTTGTGCATAGTCTCGCTCCAGAAATTAAATTAATTTCAATTAATAAGTTGATATAAAAACGGTATTAAATCACTGGCTAATATACCTCGTTCTCCATTTTTTGCCGCCCTATCGCCTGCCAGCGCATGCAAGTAAACACCACATTCTGCTGCTTGTTGTAAGGTGAACTGTTGTGCCAAAAATCCGCCAATCACGCCACTTAAAACATCGCCCATACCACCACTTGCCATACCAGGATTCCCTGCTAAACAAATTCGTAGTGATTTGTCTGTACAGACTAAACTACCCGCACCTTTGAGCACTACAACACCGCCATATTTTTTTTGCAATGCTTTAACCGCCTTAATCCGATTGGCTTGAATGACTTTAACAGTACAGTTCAATAAACGGGCGGCTTCGCCTGGATGAGGCGTTAAAATCCAATTGTCTGATTTTTTACACCGTTTCGCCAATAAATTTAAAGCATCCGCATCCAATACTTTGGCTTGTGCAGCCGTTAAAACGCGCGACAATAATTGCTGTGCCCAACTTGTTTGTCCTAATCCGGTTCCTAATACGATGACACTGACTTTTTGAATTAAAGGAATGAGGTCTTTGCCAGTTTTAACTGCATGCGCCATGATTTCAGGACGTTCACAGATAATGGCAGTAATCGATTCTGCTCGAGTGGCCACACTCACTAAACCTGCACCTACGCGCAATGCTGCTTCTGCCGCCAAACGCGCTGCTCCTGTCATACCGTGATCACCACCGATTATCAGCGCATGGCCAAATAAACCTTTATGCGCGTCTCTACATCGTGGTTTAAATAGTTGCTTAAAATCTTCAAACTGTATACTTGGAGGTTGTATCAACTTGTGATCCTTTTACATTTTTACGCGTCATTGGGGACACCAAGGTACGCAACAATTTAGACATTCGTTCGCCATAACAGTGATTTTTCTATACTAGGATAAAAAACAGGATTATGCGTTAGGAAAAATCGCATCGATAAATTGCGCACTGATATTAATATTACATTGCGCATCAATTTCACGCACGCCGGTAGGACTGGTAATATTAATTTCGGTCAAATATTCGCCAATTACATCTAAGCCAACAAATAATAAGCCTTTTTCTCGTAAACTAGGGCCTACTTGTTGGCAAATCCAAATATCGCGTTCGCTTAATTTAATGGCTTTACCCTTTGCACCTACGGCCAAATTTGATCGCGTTTCACCGGGTGGCGCGATACGTGCCAAAGCATAAGAAATTGGTTCGCCATTGATCATAATAATACGTTTATCTCCAGCAAGCACTTCTGGAATATAGCGCTGTACCATCATATAAGATTGATTGTTAGCGGTTAAGGTTTCCAAGATGACATTGATATTGGGATCACTGGTACGCAATCTAAATACTGACTGGCCGCCCATACCATCCAAAGGTTTAGCGATGATATCTTGATACTCCAATAAAAATTCTTGTGCGGCATGAATACTAGATGTCACTAAACTGGGAGGACAACATTGTGGAAAATTTAATGTAAATAATTTTTCATTAAAATCTCGCAAACTTTGTGGACGATTAGCAATTAATACGCCTTGTTGCTCTGCTTTATCCAACAATTGAGTCGCATAAATATATTGCATATCTATTGGAGGATCCTTACGCATTAATATCACTGATAAACTTGTGAGTGGAGCAATAGTTTCCTTATCACAAGAAAACCAATCTTTTTCATCATCCTTGACCTGTAATCTGCGCATACGCGCATAAGGCTTATCATTAATTAAAAAAAGATCGGTCACTTCCATGTAAAAAATTGGCCAATGACGTTGTTGTGCCGCTAACAATAAAGCCAATGTAGTGTCTTTTTTTGGATTAATCCCGGCTATGGGATCCATAATCACGCCAAGTGGCTTAAGCATGGTTTACTCCAATTGTTTTAAAACTTCAGCCTGTTCGCGTGCCGCCGCTAATAAAGCTAATCTTGCAATCACACCGTAAACATAGAACCGATTCGCGCATTTGCCTTTTTGTTGTCCGCTATGGTCCGGAATATTACAGGCTTGCACAAAAGGCAAAGGTTCAAATTGCATACCGGGTGTATTCAGATTATCGCTAACGCCACGACCGGTGTGAACACGATAAAATCCACCGACGACATATTGTCCGAGCATATAAACTACGGGTTCTGCCACTGCAGCATTCCATGTTTCAAATGTATATACCCCTTCTTGAATTATTACCTTATTGATTGGTCGGCTACCTTTAGAAACCATCATATCACTACGTTTTTTTCGGTTGAGTTGTTGGATTTCTTCTGCTTCATGAATAGATAACACACCCATGCCATAAGTACCTGCATCCGCTTTAATAACCACATAAGGTTTTTCTTTAATATGATAGTGATCATATTTTTTTTGTGTTGCTTGTAATATTTGTTGGCTTTTTTCTAGCATGCAATCTTCACCTTCGCGTTGCATGAAATCCACACCCGTACAATATGAAAAATAAGGTGTAATTAACCAAGGATCTATATCTAATAATTCTGAAAATTCTTTGGTCACTTGCTCATAGTGATGGAAATGATTTGATTTTAAACGACGATGCCAACCTAAATTAACATTGGGTAAAATAGATTGTTTTATTCCCTGTAATATTTCAGAAATACCATTGGCTAAATCATTATTTAATAAAATAAAACAAGGCAAAAAATCATTAACTTTAATATGATCGCCCTGACGGTAGATGGGTTCTAATGTTATCGAACCGCCTGACTCTAGCCTAATCTTTTTGTTTTCTTTGATGTCTTCTAATAAGGATCCGATTTTGACTTCAAAACCAGCTTTACTCAAAATATCATGTAATGTGAAAAGATTTTCGAAATAAAAATTATTTCGAGTATGATTTTCAGGAATTAATAAAATACGTAAACATCCTGGTGCTAAGCGCTCTAAGGTTTCTTGTGCTGCTTGCACGGCCAACGGAATAAAATCTTCACTCAAATTATTAAACCCCGCAGGAAACAAATTGGTATCCACTGGTGCTAATTTAAACCCAGCATTGCGTAAGTCGACTGAGGAATAAAAAGGAGCCGGTGTTTTACGCCATTGCTCACGTAACCAATTTTCTATCGCTGTTTGCGCAGTCAGTAAGCGCTGTTCTAACTGGTGGAGTGGGTCTAAGCAATGTGAAGCTAGACATGGGATCTCATATCGATTATTTGACGATGTAGTCATCTAGTTAACCCCCGAAAGAAAAAGAACTTTTTTAGACTATCTTAACTAAAGTACTAAAAAAGTCCTACCCAGGATTTTAAATTTATTTCTCTTTCTGTCAATCGAGCCTACGAAAATCAATTTTATTTGATTAAGTTGGCTATAACTGCTTCTTCTGGCTGCTGTTGATCGATTCGTGGTGAAGTCTTAGAAAAAAAGAATTGGACAAGCTTTTTTACTTTTTGAGGACTGGGTACCCCTTCGACTGCTTCTTCTACAAAGCCTTGATTCATTGGTTTATTAGCCAGTTTTTGTATTCGTTCATCCCAATAATCCATAAGTACTTGCATAGTCAAGTCAGGTTTCTTAGCCTTTGGATCTACTACGGTCTCTATGAACGCTTTTCCCATAATAGCATCATTTTTTTGATCAACAATCCATAAAGGTGTTTCACCTTTGTGATTCGAAATATTAATTGAGGCCCCTTTCTCTAAAAGTAAATCCACAATGGAAAAATAGTCTTTTCGCGTGGCAATATGCAGCCCTGCGTCACCGACAATATTTTTATTATTGATATTAGCGCCGTTATCTAAGCATTCTTTTACTTGCAATACACCGTTTGAATTAATTGCTTCATGTAATTGACTGTCTTTGAATAAAGCAACCAGTTTTTCTAAAAGCTGATCGAAAGGTAATTTATTGATCGGTAATATGAAGACTTTACCCACTTTTTTTGGATAAAGGATCGCCATAGTTCCAATTTTAATATCATATTGAGATAAAAATATTTCGACATTATCTTTAATATTATTAAATTCCTCAATACTTGATATATTTGGAAATTTAAGTTTATAAAATGACGTAAGATCATCCTCAAGATAACATCTTTGTTGAAATGCTTTGGTTAATAATTTATTGATGTCCGTGATAAACATAGTGATGTCCTTATTTAAAAAATTATTGTAGTAATCCAAGATAAACAACCAAAATTGTGCTCGCATAATTAGTATACACTGAATCAAGTTTTGAGAGAGTGGCTTCAAAAACCATGCTTAACCGGCTATAGTAGCTTTTTATTTAGACTCTGCATGAGCATGACTTTTTTTCAACGTCTAGGTCGTTTTTTGCTGGGTAAACCCCGCAATCCTTTAAATCCGAATGCGCAACGCAATATTGCATTAGTAGCCTTTTTAGCCTGGGTAGGTCTCGGTGCAGATGGTTTATCATCTTCTTGTTATGGTCCTGAAGAAGCATTTATTGCTTTAGGCCCGCACTACAGTTCTTTAGGTCTCTACATTTCTATCGCCACGATATTAACCGTATTTATTATTGCGCTGGCTTACAATCAGGTCATTACATTATTTCCTAGCGGTGGCGGTGGTTATAAAGTAGCCACGCAATTATTAGGCCCCCATGCCGGATTGGTTTCCGGTGCAGCGCTCATTGTCGATTACGTCTTAACGATTACCATATCTGTAGCAAGTGGTATCGACGCCTTGTTTAGTTTACTGCCGCATTATTTCTTGAGTTATAAACTGTTATCTGCTGCTTGCGTTATTATCCTACTCATCGCACTTAATTTACGCGGCATGAAAGAATCAATTAAGGTGCTAATGCCAATTTTTTTAGGCTTTGTCGCTACACACTTTTTTTTAATTATATATGGTGTCATTACGCATAAAAGCACTTTACCTAACGTGTTTTCTGACACCTTAAGTAACACCTTGGAAATGTCAAAGCAAACGGGTTGGCTATTTATTATTGCTCTTTTATTACGCGCATATTCTTTAGGAAGTGGAACCTATACTGGGATCGAAGCCGTTTCCAACAATGTGAATCGACTTATGGAACCGCGTGTACGAACCGGCAAATGGACCATGTTTTATATGGCGCTTTCCTTAAGTTTTACCGCGGGTGGAATTATATTGTTGTATTTACTCTGGCATGCACATCCTGTGCATGGTCAAACCCTAAATGCGGTGGTATTTCATAAGATATTAGGCGATTCTGCACTTGCAAAAGTGATGTTAACCTTAACTTTATTACTTGAAGCAGGCCTATTATTAGTCGGCGCGAACACAGGTTTTTTAGCCGGCCCCGGTGTGTTAGCAAACATGTCGATCGATAGTTGGTTACCAAATCGTTTTCGTCATCTTTCTAGCCGTTTAGTCACACAAAATGGCGTTATTGTGTTTGGTATTGCTGCACTCCTTATTCTTTGGCTGAGTGGTGGTCGTGTTTCTTGGTTAGTCATTCTTTATAGTATGAATGTGTTCTTAACCTTTTCTCTTTCAATTTTAGGTCTGTGTGTATATTGGATGAAACAAAGAAGTAATGCCTCACCACATTGGTTAGGACGTTTATTTTTTTCAGCTTTTGCTTTTCTAGTCACCTTTAGCATATTGATCATCACACTGATATCAAAATTTACGTTTGGTGGCTGGGTAACCGTACTGATCACAAGTTTTGTTATTTTCATTTGTCTGTTAGTTAAAAAACATTACACAATGGTATCTAATAAATTACATGACATCGATTTACTGATGACCAGCACACCTTTAAAGATGCCTAGTGTAGTCACGCCTTTGCAACCTAAAGAAGCTACCGCCGTGATTATGGTGGGTAGACACCGAGGTATTGGTTTGCATAATCTATTATGGATATTGCGCATGTTCCCTAATCATTTTAAAAATTTCGTGTTTGTTAACGTCGGCATTGTCGACGTAGAAAGTTTTAGTGCCAAAAAAGAATTGACCGACATGCAAAAAAGCACCGATGAAATGTTGGATTATTTTGTCACCTATTGCCAAGAACAAGGTTTGGCGGCAAAGGGCTACACGGCTTACGGCACCGATCCAACCGAAAAATTAACCAATTTATCCAAAAAGATCATTAAAGAATTTCCTCATTCGATCTTTTTTGCCAGCAAATTGATTTTTAGTAAAGATAACTGGATAACCCGCTTGTTGCATAATGAAACTGCGGTCATGCTACAAAGACGTTTACACTTATTGGGTGTACAACTGGTTATTTTACCCATGAAAATAGATTAATATGATCAAAAAACCCGCTCCGGAAAAAACGCCTGTGAATATCTTGCAACAAGATCCAGAAAGCGTTTTAGCGTTCATTCAAAACAAAGTACAGCAGCTAACCAAACTAAATCAAATCTGGCAAGTTGAAATCCCTAATGAGCTAAACGAGCATACGCGTGTCGCTAATTTCCGTGAGGGTTATTTAATTATCGAGTGCGATAGTGCAGTCTGGGCTACACGTTTACGTTATATATTGCCAGATATAACCCAAAAATTACTTAAACATCCTAATTTTCACGATTTAACGCATATTGAATGGAATATACAACCCTTGTTTCACGCACAGAATACACAATTAAGCCAGCTACCTCCCACACTATCCAATGCTAGCGCAGAATTATTAAAAAATGCTGCAGATGCTATACCCGTTAAATCTTTACAAGAAGCTTTATTGCGTATCGCTCAACATAAAAATTAATTTATTTTCTAAAGCCTATTATTTTTCGTCATTGCGAACGCAGAAGCTGCGCAGCAATACATGGCTGGCCACAGCCGCTGGCGTTTTGCCTCCATGACGGTCTATTTTAGTTTTTCTATGCAGAGAAATTTATTTTGCGTTTTTACTAATGATAAGATTTCCGTAAGGAACTAAGCGTTCTTCATATAAATCAGCTAAAGCTTTACCTTCTGTATGGCGCCAATCGCGCTGTAATTCTGCGGATAAAGCAAACCAACTAGTTAATATAGCCCCTGCATCTACCATGCGTGTTAGTGCAGCATCACGTACTGCCGTATTAAAAGTTCCTGATGCATCCACTACGACATAGACGCTATAGCCTTCACTCAACGCAGAGAGGGTTGGAAACGCCACACAAACATCCGTGACAATTCCAGCTATGATAAGTTTTTTTCGTCCGGTTGCTTTAACCGCATCAACAAAATCTTTATTATCCCAAGCGTTAATTTCACCCGGTCTAGCAATGTAAGCAGATTTAGAGAATTTTTCTTTTAAATAAGGGAAAATTGGACCATTAGGACCTTGTTCTTGACTGGTCGTTAATACCACCGGCAATTTATACAGTAGCGCAACGTCAGCTAAAGCTAGGACGTTATTCTTAAATTCGTCAAAATTATAATCTCGAACTAACTGAAATAAACCGGTTTGGTGATCAACCAATAATAATGCCGCATTATCCTTTGATAATCGATTATCTCCAGCTTGCTTTTTCGCACAGACATTAGCATCTTGCATTTTTACCTCCATGACAAAACTTAATACTAGTCAGCTAAGCGTTAAGACTCATTATAAATGATAGGAAACTATAACACGATATAAAAAATTATACTGAACTTACGCGAAAAATTAAATTTTGTCGGTAGGGCAAGGCGTCAACTTTTCGAGGAACAGAGTTTATTCAAGGATAAATGAGTACCGCAGATAAAGTTGACAACAAAGCCATACCGCAAAAAAGGGTTTTTCGTGTAAGTTCAGTTATAAACTCCCTTCTTCCTCTGACCAACCTGCTTTTACCTTTACCCAGAGCTCTAGATAAACTTTTTTGCCAAAACAAGTTTCCATATCCATGCGTGCCTCAGTGCCGACTTTTTTAAGCAGCTCACCATTTTTACCGATAATAATGGCTTTCTGACTGGATCGTTCTGTCCAAATGATGGCTGAAATTTTAATGATTTTTTTTTGCTCAGCAAATTGTTCAATACTAACCGTTAACCAATAAGGCAATTCTTCGTATAAACTACGCATCAATTTTTCACGGATAAATTCTGCTGCTAAAAAACGTTGACTTCGATCCGTAAACTGATCCGCTGGATAAATAAATTCAGCGATGGGTAACGCAAGCGCTATCACTTTTTCTAATTCATCAATATTTTTATCTTTTTGTGCTGAAACAGGAACGATAGCTAAAAAAGACATTTTCTCAAAACAGGATTGTAAAAAAGGTAGTAAACGAGTCTTATCTTTTATTTTATCTATCTTGTTAACAATGAGTATCACTGGATGTTCTTGTTGCTTTATACGTTCTAGAATAGCGTCATCGTCAGCAGTCCAACGATTGGCTTCGACAACAAAACCAATAATATCGACATCGATTAAGGCATTAATAGCCGATCGCACCATCGCTCGACTTAAACGACGTTGAGTATTAGGATGTATTCCAGGCGTATCGATATAAATTGATTGCGTCTGCGCTTCAGTTTTAATTCCTAAAATTTGATGCCGAGTCGTTTGTGGTTTAGATGAAGTAATGGTTAATTTTTCACCTAAGATTTTATTCAGTAAAGTAGACTTACCGACATTTGGACGACCGATAATGGCTATGGTGCCACAATGAGTGTCTTCTAAGTGTTTCATACTCTTCGTACTTGAATTTTTGTCTGTGTTGCCGCTCAATTCGCAATCCTCATCGTTATTATATAAAAGAATCTCGCTTAACAATGCAGCATTTGCAAAAATTCAATTGCTGTATGTATATCATTGTATTAGGCTTTATAGATTGATTCCAATTCAGCTAAAATTTTTTCTGCGGCTTTTTGCTCGGCGCGACGCCGACTACTACCTATTCCTACAGCTTTATTCGGCAACCCATGCAATTGACATTCTACTTTAAAGGATTGATTATGAGCAGGACCATCTAAGGCTAAAATAGTGTAAACAGGTAAAGCTAATTTTTTTGCTTGCAAATACTCTTGTAAACGAGTTTTAGGATCTTTAAGATCCGGAATGGTTTCGACATTTTCCAAGCGATTTTCATACCAACGTAGTATGCAGGTTTCACAAGCCTGAAAGCCACCATCGAGATAAATAGCACCGACAACCGCTTCCATACCATCGGCTAAAATAGACTTACGCTGCGCGCCTCCCGTTTTTAATTCTCCAGCGCCTAAACGTAAATAGTTTCCTAATTCAAATTCTTTTGCGAGATCGGTCAAGGTTTCACCACGCACCAGATTAGCACGCAAGCGACTTAACTCACCTTCACGGGCTTTAATGTTTTGACGAAATAAAGCGGCGGCAATAACAAAATTAAGTACGGCATCGCCTAAATATTCTAATCGTTCATTATTTTTATTGCCACGAAAACTACGATGGCTAAGTGCATCTTCCAATAGTTCAGGATTCTTAAATCGATAATTTAATTTTTCACATAAGGTTTCTATTTCTGCTCTCACTATGGCCTCTTAAAATTAAAAAACTCCACCTAATGGATACGCATTCCCAATCGATTCCAACGCACTCGGTGCTGCTCGTTATCCCAACTAAAAAATACCCACATAGCTTTGCCGATCAGATCCTTTTCAGGGACAAAACCCCAATAACGGCTATCTAAACTATTGTCTCGATTATCACCCATAACAAAATAATTGCCTGGTGGTACATATACTGAAAAATCCGTCGCTAATTGGTCAGGACGTAAATAAATATCATGTTGCACACCTAATAAATTTTCACGTTTTAACAACACCGGCCATTTTTCATTCGCACCATCTTGATCGGTTTGCTTTCCAAGTAAGGTTTGTGGAGCAAGCTGACCATTGATGGTTAAGACTTTATCTTTATAGCTTATAACATCGCCAGGTAAACCAATCACGCGTTTAATAAAATAAGTTGAAGTATCTCTGGGCCATAAAAACACTACAATATCACCACGTTTAGGTTCACCGATGGAAATGATTTTTTTATGTAATACCGGTAAGCGTATGCCATAACTAAACTTGTTTGCAACAATAAAATCACCTATCAGTAGATCGGGTTTTTCTGAACCAGAAGGAATACGAAAAGGTTCGGCCAAGAAAGATCGCAACAATAAAACCAAGAGTAAAATTGGGAAAAAAGAACGCGCATATTCAATGAGCACCGAAGGATGAGCAATTTTTTTTCGTTTTCGTAGGGGTGCAAAAATCAGTATGTCCACCAAAGCAATCGCACCCGAAATGACTACCGCCGTCGTCAAAAAAAATTCAAAATTTAAGCTCATCATAGTTACTCTATTAATTAGGATTATTTCTTCTCGAGTTGTAACACCGCTAAAAATGCCTGTTGTGGTATCTCCACTCGACCCACTTGTTTCATGCGTTTTTTACCGGCTTTTTGTTTTTCTAATAATTTTTTCTTACGCGAGATATCGCCGCCATAACATTTAGCAATAACATTTTTACGTAAGGCCTTAACGGTTTCCCTTGCAATAATATGACCACCTATCGCGGCTTGTAATGCGACTTCAAACATCTGACGAGGAATGAGCTCTCTAAGTTTAGCCACCAATTGACGGCCTCGATATTGTGATTGACTGCGATGTACCACTAAGGCAAGGGCATCGACTTTATCACCATTAATTAGAATATCCAACTTGATTAAATCCGCTTCTTGAAAGCGAATAAAATGATAATCCAGCGAGGCATATCCTCGACTTAAAGACTTTAAGCGATCGAAAAAATCTAAAACCACTTCACTCATGGGTAATTCATAAGCGATAGATACCTGTTTACCCGTATAGAGTAATTTGGTTTGCACGCCACGACGCTCATTACAAAGCGTTATCACTGCGCCTAAATAAGCCTGTGGCACTAAAATATTCGCCAAAACGATAGGTTCACGCATCACCGCAATCAAATTGGCCATCGGTAAATCGGCAGGATTATCGACAAGTAATGTTTCTCCCCGCGTTGTCACTATCTCATAAACAACAGTGGGCGCGGTAGTTATTAAATCGAGATCATATTCTCGTTCTAAACGCTCTTGAACTATCTCCATGTGCAACAAACCAAGAAAACCACAGCGAAAACCAAAACCTAAGGCTTCGGAAGTTTCAGGTTCATAAAACAGGGATGAATCATTTAAACTGAGTTTTTCTAAAGCCTCGCGAAAATCAGTAAAAGCTTCGGTATTGACCGGAAATAAACCGGCAAATACCTGTGGGTGAACGCGTTTAAAACCAGGTAAAGGCGCACTGGCAGGTTTCGACGTATGGGTTAAGGTATCTCCGACCGGCGCACCATGAATATCTTTAACACCCGCAATAACAAACCCCACCTCACCGGCATTTAATTCCTCCATTTCTTGTCGTTTTGGCGTGAAAATTCCGCATTTATCTACGATGTAACTGCGCCCAGTAGACATCACCTGGATCTTGTCACCTACTTTAAGCCTGCCATTTTTTATGCGCACTAAAGAAACGATTCCTAAGTAAGTATCAAACCACGAATCGATAATAAGTGCCTGTAAGGGTTCCTGCACATCACCTTGCGGCGGTGGAATAACCTGTATAAGTCGTTCTAGCAGTTCTAAAATGCCGAGACCTTGTTTTGCACTGACTCTAACTGCATCTTGAGCAGGTATGCCGATAATTTCTTCAATTTCCTGAATAACGCTTTCTGGATCAGCTTGTGGTAAATCTATTTTATTTAATACGGGTAAAACTTCTAAACCTTGTTCAACAGCGGTATAACAAACAGCCACGGTTTGCGCTTCAACCCCTTGAGCGGCATCCACGACTAACAACGCCCCTTCACAAGCGGCTAAAGAACGCGATACTTCATAAGAAAAATCCACATGCCCTGGCGTATCGATAAAATTTAACTGATAACGCTGTCCGTCGAGAGCAGTATAATAAAGCGTTACGCTTTGCGCTTTGATAGTAATTCCGCGTTCGCGTTCTAGATCCATTGAATCGAGTACTTGCTCGGACATTTCTCTTTCCGTCAAGCCCCCGCAAACTTGTATTAATCTATCGGCCAAGGTCGATTTTCCATGATCAATATGAGCAATAATAGAAAAGTTACGAATATTTTGCATAATAGTGTGATAACGCCTTAAACTATATTAAATGTCGCTTTTTTATTCGATAAGGCGAAAGAGTATAACGGATTTATACTCACAGCAATCGGATTTTTGTCATTGCCGCGAAGATAGGCAACCGCAATGTATTCAAGGTACATGAAGATTACAAATTCAGCAGCAACACAATCAAAAATTTAAGTGTTAAGCATATACTCACAGCAATCGGATTTTTGACTAGGCGCCGAGAAAATAAGCAACCGCAGTGTATTCAAGATACATGAGGATTGCGAATTGAACGGCAACATAGTCAAAAATTCAAGTGCGAAGAGTAAATTATTTTAGTAAACGTTGTTGTAACCACTGCGTAATATCCATAATTTCTTGTGGACAAACACTATGACCTATTGGGTAACGATTAAACTGCACACGGTAAGCTAATTTTTTCAAGCAATTATAAGAAAATTCGCCTAAGGCCGGTGCAACCACATTATCTTCATCACCATGTGCCATAAAAATAGGTGTTGATTTATTCGCGTCACTGGCTTCTTTTTCTAAAAAGTGATGTAAAGGTAAATAGGTTGATAAAGCCAAAACACCTGCCAAAGCATGCGGATAACGTAAAGCAGTATATAATGCCATTGCCCCACCCTGAGAAAAACCTGCTAAAACAATTCGACTAGCAGGAATACCTCGTGCCATTTCTTTTTGCATTAATTCAAATAAACTCTCTGCAGCAGCACGAATACCAGTCTCGTCTTCAGGCGAACCAAACGTTAGACCATGTATATCGTACCAAGCTGGCATTTTCACGCCACCATTTAAACTTATTGGCCTCACGGGTGCATGAGGAAAAACAAAACGAAAGCCTGTACTTAAGGCGACAGCTCTAGCCATATTGGCCGAATCATGACCACTGGCTCCTAAGCCATGTAGACAAATGATACTGGCAGAAGGAGTTTGGATCGGATTAAACTCTAAATAATCTAATGGCTTTTGGTTTTCCATTGTGAACCTCATAAAATTAAGACTGTTTTTTACTATGTTGTTTAGAATAAAAAATCACTTATATTTTCAGTATATACTGCTCCTTAATATTTTTAAATTTTCCCTATTTGCGTCAATAATGAGCAAGTAAGCATAAAAAACACAGTAATCACTTTTAAATTAGATCGAAATCGTATATTTAATAACCTGCTGTAATTGAATTAACCAATTCCAATCCTGATTTCGCTCGAAAAAAAACAAACATTTTCATCGATCTGAATTGTTGCAAAACAGAAATCAAATAAAGGTCATCTATAAGTCCAGCCACAGACAAAGCTGCGTAATAATGACAGCTTTATAAAAATTAACCATCCCCTTAAGAAAGAACTATCGAGGGCTAATCTAAGGAAGTAGTAAAAGCTTAAATATTCCATTAAAATATTTTGAATGGGCGGTTAAATGCTCTGTATTTTTAGGGCTCAAAACTCAGCATTATCAGGAGAAATAATGACTAAAAAAGCTAATGTTCGCTTATTAATTGCTTGTCTGCTTGGTTTTCTGGCTGGACTCGCAGCTATGGTTATTGCCTACCCTTTTATTTTTCCACCTCCTATCTTAAATGAAAAACTTATCCATGCCGAAACTAAAACTTTAATCGCTAAAGGTAATTTTATTCATCCCAATCCAAAAGATTTTATCCATTATGGCAAAGGGTCCGTCAATGTTTATAAAGCAAAGGATCAGTATGAGATCTTTCTTAATAAGGATTTTAAAGTCGGTCCTGGGCCTGCTTTCCATATTTTTTTATCTGATGCTAAAAATATTAAAACCAATACCGCCTTTAAAAATTCAAAAAAATATGATTTAGGTATGTTAAAAAGCTTCCAAGGTAGTCAGATTTATTCGATTCCAAGTCATGTCAATCTATCCGAAATAAAATCTGTTGTTATTTGGTGTGTTTCATTTTCACAACTCATTACTTCAGCTGATTTAAAAACAACTTAATAATTAAAAAGCAGGTTCTAATTTATGCTGTGCATTCAACAGAACCTGCATCCAGCACACTTAGCTAAAAAATCGCAATGCCATGCTCTCTTTTTTATCTTCATCATTTGCAGAGCATGAAGCAACCGACATAGTCGTCGCAAAAAAGCGAGTACTTGAAGTGACGAAAGTGCTTAAACGTTTCTTGCTTGTTGGACACGTGCGTCGGCTCGACTTAATTCCCGATCCGCTTGCGCTTGGCGTTTTTCGTCCTCTGATAGCTTTTGCAATAATGTCTGACTTAGTAAGCAAGTTGCCAATTTATTACAAAATGTCTGCAATCCTCGCGTCGCTGCTATTCCAAGATGCTCTTACAAGCTGGGAATTTGCGGTAAGAAGAATAATGCTAACCCTAAATGCCAATAATTCAAATCATCCGTTAAAAAATAAAAGTAACTGGCCATGTCACGTTTAACACGAATATATTTTTTTAACTGTTTTTTAAATCTTTGAGATTGATAAAAATTATTTTTAAATTTTCTGGAAGAACTTGCTAATTTTTTTCTTTTGACGTTTCTTTTAGCTGAAGGATTTTTAATCTTTTTAGCTGTTTGATATGAAATTTGCGTATTAAGTTTTTCTGATGAATTTTGCTCTGTCGAAAGAGGAATGATATTACTTACAGAATTGATTTTCATCTTTATTTCTCCTTGTTGTTATTTTAATC
>X36_Agile_Frog__coassemble_32_pt1 | contig 19175 bp, 15 predicted proteins | sample X36_Agile_Frog__metabat2_low_PE_001 | metagenome-assembled genome bin X36_Agile_Frog
GTTTAAGATAATTTTAAAAATAATTTTTATTTTATTAAACGAAATATCTTCCCGTGAAGATCATAAAACTTATGAAAATTCAAAAGATTATCCTAGCTCACAATCAACTTCTTCATTTAAACGTTAATTTAACGGTCAATTTACCCTCTCTAGCTTGATTGAGGGTAAATTTAAGAAGTTTGTTATCTTTTACTTTGATGACACATCGTATTGATAAATGCTTTCATGGCTTATTGAAAACAGCTTGTTAAGCTTCAATCTGAACAGTCTTCTAGTAAATGTTTTTTATGGTTAATATCATCAATAAAACTATTTAGGCTAATCCAGTTATCTTTTGTAGCTCTTATCTTGAGTTTCAAAATAATACCAGAACTGCTATTTATTTCGGCTAATGTCTCCTGTATGCTTACAAGATTATTGCTAATCACTGCCAGTTCTTTTCCTCCATTTAAAGCGTATTGATGCTTATTTTCAATCACTACGCTCTGAAGGATTAAAGGCTGCATCGACGTATTGGGATCATTCCTACAAATAGATATCTTATACTCAGCCCATTCTTCTGCACTCGCATAGGCCATGAAATCCCTCATGGTTTCTTTCATCCCTTCTATATGATGCTCCCAAGAGGGAGGCATTCCTGCGGCTTCTCCTCTTTTACGAATTTCATCTTCTATTTTTTTGCGATAATTATCTAGTTCAGACTTAGTACTTATCGCCTCCTGATCCAAATGGCTTAGTTTTAGTTTAAGCTCATCTAAAATTTGTTGAAAAGATACAAGAGCGACTTCATCGCCGGCTACAACAGGATCAACTTTTGCCTCTAGCTTATTTATTTTTTCATAAAATTCGGCACTATAATTACTTATCGCATCAAGTAGCCTATCAAAACTGGGCACTCCGGATTTGTCACTAATGAGTTTCTTAGTACATGTTTGACAATGATGATCATTTAATAACTCATTCAATAGGTACTTTATGCGGGATAGTTTTGATTGAGAGTGATTCGCCATGAATTTATGCGGCATAGGATACTGCGTAGTGACATCTGAAATAGTTGTTTTCATGACTATTTCTCCCTTTGATAGCATGGAACTAAAATTTGCTTATCCCGTGTCTGCCATCCTCGGCGACCTCTGTCATAAAATCCCAAACGCCTTTTAGAACTAATAAACGATCGAAATACATTACCCTCTATAGGTTGGTTAATCCAAGAACGAGGTAAACGCAGAATTTGCCCCATTTTTTCCTCAGTTTTTATCGGCAAAATACCATGACGCTCACAGTCTTCAGCAAATTTTTTTAGACTTTGCACATCTTTTATTGCGCTTTTTAACCTTAACTTTATAATAAACTTCGTTTCCTCTTCAACAACACCCTGTACTGATTCAGCAATACCTTCAAAATTATTTCCAATCGTGTACCAGGCATTCATCATAGCTATCACCGCGGCAGTTGCTTTAAGATTAGACTCAGCTAGGGAGTTAAAATTATCGGAAAGTATTTGTAATGCAGCACACTGAGTTTGTAAATGCTCAAACTCTATGACGGTCTCTTGATAGGTGTGCTGTGCCTGCTTTTTATCTTCAACAGCTTGGCCCAACATACCTCCTCCCGTAGCCGTAGTGGCTATACCTGCTATGAGCATATATATACCACCAGGTGCATTAGCAATTATCGCTAAGACACTAATGAGTATCGTTAGAATACCCAGCCCTGTCATTGCAGCAAAGGCTGGAATAACTCGGTTGAGATAGTTTATTTGGTTTTCAAGGTCTATCATGTCTTGTTGGAGCATATTTAATTTACCGTCTTGACCCAAATATTTTGCATCCGCTTCTTGTTTAATCGACATGAAATTTCTTAAGTCTCCTCCTAAATCTGCATTAAAATCACTCAAGTTTCCTGAGAGGTCTCGTATTTTTATCTGATTTTTATCGGCATCTTTTTTAAACGCATTCATAAGCTGAAGGAAATCTTCTTTACCTCCCGCTACGGTGCCAATATTATTAACTATCTGTTCTATGTCGGCGGACGTAAGAGACCCATAAAAATTACAAAACTGCTTTACTTGGGTGTAAACTTTAATGACGAGTGGATTGAGATCATCTAACCAATAAGCCGAATTTTCTCGAGCAAGATTTTGGCTGGAAACGATGTTCTGTATTCCATCAAGACTGACATCAGGCTGCGTGTTCACTAGCGTACAATAATTTTGTATTGCCGCAGCACACCCTACATTACCCGACATGGCTGTTTTGGTTTCTTCTACAGGAATAATAGGATGTTCTTCCGCATAGCGATAGAGGTTCTCATGAGACATTCCCCTAATATGTTCTTTAAAATTAATAATCCGATTAGTATTCACGATTTTCTTTCCTTGTATTTATTAATGATATGATCATAATAATTACACATAAAAAAATTAACAACCCACAAATATAGTAGATATCATTAAGACATTTCGATTTTTAATTTTTTCTAATTAATGCCATCAACACACGTTCGTCTACTTCATCTCCGATATCTTGATTTAGAAGAGCCTTTATATATTTTAAAATTAAGAATATATTAAGGTTTCTTTTCAGTTAAATTTTAAGGAAACTTGCGTGCCCGACGAGCTTTCCATACTACCGTAACCACGCGTTCGCGTTGAAGAAAAAAAGGTATTACTTGAAGAAGACCCCGCAAAACCATCCTTCTTCTCCACCTTCTTCTTGAGTAAAAGTTTCGTGTCTTCGTCTTCGTCTGAAGAAGACCCAGGATAATCACCATTATTTATGCTATGGTCTAGATTATGAAGGGTAACAAAATTTATATTATTTAGTTTGTCAATTATAATAGAAGCAAACACATATTCTTGAGCAATATCCTTCACGCTTGGAGATAAATTCAACCTATCAATAATCTCGATGGCAATGCGCTGATCATTATTTAGTTGAGATAATAGTTCGGAAAAACTCGTTGCATCATTTTCTTTATCCATCAATTCAAGTTCTTTAATTAATTTTGTTTTTAAATTGCTTGAGAATTGAATAAATGATGAATAAAAAATTTGCAGATCATTTTTATCTTTAATATTCAAAATACTTTTTATTTGCTCCTCATCCGCTTGCGCTAATGACTCTAGCAAAAGCTTTGGTGTCATCAGTTGTAGACTATCTTGCATTTGATTTAACGTCGCAAAAAGATTAGCGACTGTTTGCGTATCTTCATTGCCACCATATTGTTGAAATTTACTCAATACATTATTAAAGAAATCTATCATGGCAGTAAAGCCTAAGAAAGTTAAACCTGTTTTAGCTATTTCGAGTAGATAAGGACGTAAAAATTCTAATTTACCATTAAAATTATCATTAATTAATTGCGCCCCCGCTGCATAAGAAAATGCAGATAAATACATCGAAATCATGATCAGTAATACCGATGTTTTTGGATAAAGTTTAAAAGCCATGGGAATTTTAACCGTATCGTCTTTCCAAGCAGTTAAATAATCGTAGCTATTTTGTAGGGCATTTCCCCCAAAAAATGCCAGCAACACGCCTAAACAATAAATAGAAGGTGCTGAAACAATAGCTCCTGACACTTGGCTTTCAGTTAATTCGACCATTTCATTAAATGTACCGCCCCAAAACCCTGCACAGGCCAGTATCACCCAGGATGCGCCAGGAAAATAAACCGCTTTTCTAAAAAAGTTGTTTAATTTACCCGGAGGCGAAATAGTTTGATTAGGAGACCTCTTGTGTAAGCAAGTCAATAGTCGCGTTAATAGTTTTAATGGTAACTCATCTAATTCTTTAATCTCGCGAATATCCTTTGCTATTTCATTGGTATAAGAACAGCCTGTCGATCTAAACCCCCAAATGCTTAAAAGTCTTTGGGCCAAACTTAAATGATCAATCAAGCGTTGCTTGATCACTTGATAACCTTGATTTATTTGCTCCTGTAATTCTTTTTCTTGTTTTTCTTCCTCATTAAGTAACGCATTAGATATTGTTTGAATAATAAATTCTACTGGTAAAAATGGTGCACGATATAAGGGATTTTTTAAAGCTAATTTGAAAGGCAATAAATGTAATAAGGTGTTTGTCAAACCGACAATTCCGGATTGTAAAACAATTATTACTTTGGGTAAACCTGGTATAGGATTAATTACCGTAATAAGCATAAAAGGTATTGACGCAATAAACGAGCCTGCAAATGTCACTGCATTTTCTGCTAATTTTTGTTTAGGCGTTAAAGCATCTTTTAAATAATTCTGTAGCTTGAATGGAATATATTCCGCCATTTGTTGATCAAAAAAAGCGTTAGTTGCCGACATTAAAATCCCTCCCGCTACCAGCATAGTACCTGCCACATGATTTATAACAAAAAAGTCACAGGAAATTTTCTTGTAAGATGGATCGGAACAAATAGACTCAGCATACGCCTTCGCAGGAACGTAATAGAATATGACTCCCAAATTGGCTACAGTAAATAAAAGGAATTGTTTGAATACTTCTCGGGTTAAGCTATTACGCCCTTCCCCATCCAAGTGAAATTTAATGACTGCGTTTAATGCGTTGGGTGAGATTTCGGCTAATACCTGATCATGCTCAAACGTTTCTATCTGAATAGTTTCTTCATTTTCTTCTATTTGTATTTGTATAAGATCGGAATTCTCTAACTCTGTGCTGTAATCGGAATCATTGAAGATTTCATTGTTTATTTTTTTTGATAATGGCATACCCATCTCCTTTTTAAGATTTTTTTAATATTTTACTGAGACGTTTTTTTATTTACCGTATAAAAATAATATTCAGATTTTAAACTGAAGCGATTAATTATTTTTGAGGATGAAATTAATTAGATTAATGAGTGAAATAATTTCCCTATATTTTTAGTATTATTTTGATTGAGATTTATTTTATAAAGGTAATAAATTTTCTTATTTACTATAAGTTAACTCTATTTGATCACAGAATTAAAATTTAATTTAGCATAATTTTTTAATGATTCCAATCTGTTTTTTAAAAAATATATTCCTTGAAAAATTTGGTTTCAGGCAGGCTACTGAGTCAGCTAGCTTAGAAAATTCGCCTTTTTTATCTAGATCGGTATACTATCGCCTAAAAAATTAATTTTTTGAGCAAAAAAAATGATATCGATTAATCAACTTAGCATGGCGTATGGCGAAAAGCTGTTATTTTATGACGTTAATCTTATCCTATCCGCCCACAGCCGTTATGCCTTAGTCGGTGCAAATGGCGCGGGGAAGTCTACTTTTTTAAAATTACTCACTGGGGCAGAACAACCCATCGGCGGTACGTTGTCAATTCCTAAAATCGCTAGCGTTAGATGGTTGAAGCAGGATCAATTCCGTTATGAAAATACGCTAATTAGCGATATCGTCTTGCAAGGTAAACCTGCCTTATGGCAAGCGCTACAGGAAAAGGATAAATTATTACAAAGTGATTTACATAACGAAAAAAACCTCAATCGTTTAGGTAAACTGGAAGAAGAAATTGCACGTCTGAATGGCTATAGCGCCAATGCTTTAGCGGCCAAGCTTTTGATGGGTTTAGGAATACAGCTTGAATATCATGAAAAACCATTAAGTACACTCTCCGGTGGCTTTAAACTACGTGTTTTATTGGCTCAAGCCTTATTTCAAGAGCCGGATATTTTACTATTAGATGAACCAACCAATCATTTGGATTTTATCTCTATCGTCTGGTTAGAAAAATATTTAAAAAATGAATTTTCTGGTTTACTACTGTTTATTTCTCATGATGTGGAATTCATCAACCGTTTAGCCGATCAAATACTCGATGTCGATTATGGTGAAATACGTGCCTATAGCGGTAACTATGAAAAATTTCTTGCTGAAAAACAATTAATTATTGAACAAAAACTGCAAGAAAAACGCAGCGTGGAACTTAAAATTGCTAGCATGCAAAGTTTTGTAGATAGATTTCGTGCCAGTGCCAATCGAGCGAAAATGGCCCAATCTCGTGTGAAAATGATCGCAAAAATGGAAATCCCTGATATCAAACAATCTTCGCGATTATCTCCTACGTTTCAATTCAAATCGATACGCCCTTCCGGAAAATGGGTAATGCGTGTTAACGGATTAACCAAAAATTTTAACGAGAAAAAACTTTTTCAGCAGTTAAACTTCGAAATTAAGCGCGGCGAAAAAGTTGCGATTATGGGTGAAAACGGTATTGGTAAATCAACACTCATTAAAATATTACTTGATACGATTCAATCTGATCAAGGTAGTGTTGAGTGGGGCTATGAAACGCATGTGAGTTACTTTTCTCAAGACCATCATGACTTATTAAATAAACATGCAACTGTTTTAGCGTGGTTAGAACAGTATGCTGCTGGCATCAGTGAACAATCGATACGTAAAACCTTGGCCCAAGTTTTATTTAATAAAGAAGATGTCCTTAAAGACATTTTAGCTTTAAGTGGCGGCGAAGCAGCCCGTTTATTACTCGCGAAAATGGTATTAGAACCCGCGAATGTCTTGATTCTGGATGAACCGACTAACCATCTCGATATCGAAGCCACTGAAGCCTTGGCGACGGCTTTACGAAATTATACAGGCACCTTACTCTTAGTAAGTCACGATCGGCATTTCATCAACAAAATTGCGGATCGCATCTTATTTATTTCTCACGAGAAAAAACTACAAGATGTTAAACGCTTGGATGCGATTAATTTAGACTAAACTTATTATTTTTTAAATAGGTTAATACATTAACTAGTAGATAATACGATTTATAGTTCGATAAATCATTTCACTTATTTTTATGATATATTTAGATTGGATAAGGTCTTCGCAGAAAACTCATAAGCCATTGTGGAAGCCGCTTTTGTATTTTTTTATAGTGGTTTAATCGTGCTCCAATTGCGGCAAGCGGGGCACAGCCAATCGAGAATTTTGCTATTAAAACCACAGCTTAAGCATCGATAGACCGGTTTATTTTCCATTAATTTTTTAATAAGACCTTTTAAACTATTTAAATTACTTTTATCGGTCAAAGAGCAACTTTCTTGTGCTAAATGCAAGTCAACTAATTGATAGAGACCCGATAGCGAAGGCTTCGCTTGTAATTGCTGAGTCAGAAACTGTAATGCTTTATCGTTATCTTTTTCTTGAATCAATTTAACAATAGCCAATGAAAGCGGCGTCTGCGCATGCTCGGCAAGCGTTTCATGTAAATAACTGAGTAGTCCTATCAATCCCGATTGATGTTGTAAGTAACATTGATTAAGTGGCTCTAAGGTTTCAGTAATATAATCGGGGTCTTGTTTTTTTATCGCTTGATAGATAGTGATCGCTTCTTCCCATTTTTCCGCGGTAATGGCCAATTTTCCTTTAATCAGATTAGCGCGAACACATTGTGCATCATACTTTAAAGCAAGCTCTAAAAGTTTAATGACTTCTTTTTGGTTCGCTTGAGTGTTTAATAAATTTTGTGCTAATTCACAATGATAGTGAGCAATATTTTTAAAAATCTTGCTATCCCATTTTGAAATTTTTTTCGCCTGCTTAATGGCAATTTCCCAACGTTTTTGTTGTTGGTAAATTTCTAATAGATAGCGTACGGCGATACGGGCATATTCGCTATCATCATGGTTGATCACTTCGAAAAATAAACGCTCTGCCCTATCTAACAAACCTGCGCAGTAATAATCTCTTCCTAAGGCTAACAACGCCTGTAATTTTTGTGCATGAGCAAGATTAGGCCTAGCAATCAAATTTTGGTGCAGCCTAATAGCACGATCAATTTCACCTCGCCGACGGAATAACACGCCTAAGGCTAAGTGAGTTTCCACTGTTTCAATGTCAACCTCGAGTATCTTAATAAAGGTATCAACCGCTTTATCGGACTGCTCATTGAGTAAATAATTTAAACCACGTAAATACTCACGATTGCATTCATGTTTCTTACTCGAACTTGAATTAGAAAATTGAAAATAAGCGATATACCAACCAGAAGCGGCGGCAATTGGAAGCAATAGAAACAGTAACTCCAGCATAGTCACGCTCATTAGGAAGTGGATAGCACTGTAGCCCGTTAATGCTGATCTTTAAATGGCAAAGCTCTTAAGTTGCTCAGTTCTTTTTCAACTAAGATCAATCGATGTCGTAAACGCCGATTAACATACTTGAGTTTTATATAGGTAATTAAAGCAGTTAATAAACCTAATAAACCACCTAAAATAAAACTAAGTATGGTTAATAAAGACAGCGGTAATCGTTTAGTGTCCCAATAATAATTTACACTGACCAGATCGGCATTCAGACCAGCAAAAATAAGTCCCAATATAAATAATACAATCAGGAACAAATATGTAATGCATCGCATAGACTTACCTACTCAATGGGAACTTATACTAAATTAGTTTTACATTAAGCTAAAGTTCTAGTGACAACCAGAACTCTAGCTTTACTGCAAAATCATCCTTCATTTAAGCCCATGCTATTTTCTTAAACAATAAGAAAACAGCAATTACTTAGTGACTGCTTTTTCTTCTAAAGGAAGGAGAGAAAGTGAAATGTGACGATTTTTTCGATCAAGATTTAAAATTCTTGCATCTATTTCTTGCCCCACTTCAAAATTTTTTCCTTCTTCGCCATACTCAGATAGTTTAAGCTGAGCTTCGATATTATTGCCTAAATCAACTTTCATCCCTTCGTCGTTGACTTCAGTTATTTTTCCTTTGACCATTTGGTCTTTACTGTATTTATCAAAAGGATGCGATGATTCGGTATCCAATTGTTTGATGCCTAGCGAAATACGTTCACGCTCGGGATCTATCGATAAGATAATCGTTTCTAATTCATCACCTTTTTTGTACTTACGTACCGCTTCTTCGCCGGATATATTCCATGCAATATCCGATAAATGGACTAAGCCATCGATGTTACCGGGTAAGCCAATGAACAGGCCGAAATCAGTAATCGATTTGATTTTACCGGTAATGCGTTCGCCTTTAGTATGCGTATTCGCGAAATCTTCCCAAGGATTAGATTTACACTGTTTAATCCCTAAAGAAATACGACGTCGATCCGAATCAATATCTAATACGACGACCTCAATTTCCATACCTGCTTGAACAATTTTATTCGGATTAATGTTTTTATTGGTCCAATCCATTTCTGAAACGTGGACTAAACCTTCAACACCTTCTTCTATTTCGACAAAGCAACCATAATCAGTCACATTAGTCACTTTACCTTTCAAACGTGTACCGACAGGGTAACGTTTAACTAAGTCTTCCCAAGGATCGCCGACTAATTGTTTCAGCCCTAATGACACTCGACCTCTATCTCTTTCGATTTTGAGTACCACGACTTCAATTTCATCGCCTATGGTTAATACTTCACTCGGTTGTTTGACACGCTTCCAGGAAATATCGGTGACGTGTAATAAACCATCAATGCCACCTAAATCGATAAATGCACCGTAATCGGCTAAGTTTTTTACGATACCCTTAATGACTTGACCTTCTTCTAATTCAGTTAATAACTGTTCGCGTCCGGCTTGACCTTCGGATTCCAGTACCGCGCGTCGTGATAAAACAATATTGTTACGCTTAGGATCGAGCTTAATGACCTTAAATTCCAGGTCTTTACCTTCGATAATGCTAGAATCACGTACTGGACGTACATCCACTAATGAACCCGGTAAGAAAGCGCGCAGATTACCGACTTCTACTGTAAAACCACCTTTTACTTTTCCTGTGACCTTCCCCGTCACCACTGTATCGGCATCGTGTGCACGTTGTAACGCCGTCCACATTTCTGCACGTTTGGCTTTTTCACGCGATAAACGTGTTTCACCAAAACCATCTTCTAAAGATTCTATGCTGACATCAATTTGGTCGCCAACTTGGACTTCTAACTCGCCGGCTTCATTATAAAATTGCTCAATGGGAATCAAACCTTCGGATTTTAAATTCGCATTGACAACAACTCGGTCTTTTTCGATGCGGACAACGGTTCCGGTAATAATCATCCCGGTGTAAAAAATACGTTCGGAGAAATTCTCCTCGAGTAACTGTGCAAAACTCTCACTCATATAGTTATATCACTTGTTCTTTTTTAGAGAACCACGGTTAAGGCGCAATATGCGCGGTTAATATTTAGGTATAGGGTCATTTGGCGCGATAATGGTCATAAATCGCGGTATTTTCTGCGTTTCGTTACTCACATACTACATATATGCTCCGTTACGATACTCGAAAAACCACACTTTCTGACTCATCTTCGCTGAATGACGACACACCTGCATTAAGCTAATTTTTAGGAACTCTAGCCTAATGCCCCTGTTACGTTTTCGCTTGAGCCTGTGGCAACTTACTTTTGATAAGTTGTAACACCTCTTGAATGCTTAAGTGCGTCGTATCGATAGTAATAGCTTCCTTAGGCGCTATGAGTGGCGCTACCGGGCGCTGCCTATCTTGACGATCACGTTGCTCAAGCTCTGCTCGCACAGCGTTAAGGCTAACATGCTTCCCTTTTACCTTCAACTGTAAATAACGCCGTTTAGCACGTTCTTCGAGACTCGCTTCAAGGAAAATTTTAAGTTGTGCGTCAGGAAAAACGATACTACCCATATCCCGACCGTCTGCTACCAAACCGGGAGCACGACGAAATGCTCGTTGATAAGCTAATAATGCCTGCCGAACCTTAGAATAGCCCCCTAATTTCGAGGCTAATTGACCTATTTCTTCGGTACGAATGTCATCAGTAATATCCTGCTGTCGCCAAAAAATTCTAAGCAACTGTTCAGAAGACTGAATGCTAAAATTTAGCGCTAAGTTTGTCGCTAAAGGAAGCAAGCTATCCTCTTCAATAGGCGTTTCTGTGGCTATCGCAATCCAGGCGGCGGCGCGATAAATAGCCCCGCTATCGAGAAAATGCCAACCTAGTTCTTGGGCTAATAAATGGCTAATCGTACCCTTACCTGAACCACTTGGACCATCTATGGTAATCACCGGAATAGGCAATTTTTTTTCGGGTGTTAACAACATGCTAAATAAGCCTTCCAAGCCAATTTTCGGTAGTGCTGGGCTTTCGCCGCAGGATCCTTTGCTTGATAAATACCCCGACCGACTATAATGATATCTGTGCCGTTTTGTGTAATCGCCTGTTCGGGAGAGATATAGTGTTGACCAAGACCATCGGCAGCTTTGGCATCGGATTGAACGCCAGGGGTCATGTGGATAAGACCTGGGTTTTCGGTTAATTGATGCTGAGCAATAAACCCCATGACAAAATCGGGATAGTGTTTAGCCATGCTAATACTCGCTTCGGTATAAGCACCTGTGGCTAAAGAACCTCTGGAACTCATTTCCGCAAGTAACAATAACCCGCGTCCTCTCGGGAGGCCTACTTCTTGTAAACCTTGGATTACGCCTGGACCAGGAACGGTATGAGCATTAACGAAATCTGCCCAATCGGCGATCTGGTAGACCCCTCCCGCATATTGTTGTTTAACGGTATAACCAATATCAGCAAATTTACGATCTTCAAAGATTAAAAACTGATGCTTTTTAGCTAAATGTTTCAGTTGCTTGATAAAATTAGGTGTGAAATCAGACAATATATCGACATGGGTTTTTAATAGGCAAATTTCCTCGCCTACTTTATCAAGCAAACTTAGTAATTCAGCAACATGACTAACATCAGCAGATAAACAAAGATTAGTTTGTTTTTCCGCTATCAGTTGGCATAAACGTTGCGCACTTGCGTTTAAACAAACCGTCGCTCGTTCGGCAAAACTTAATTTTTTAATTTTTTTTGACATTTATTGACTTAGTAAGGGATCAAATGCAACCACCTGTGTTGTAAGATGCATCTCGGTATTAAGTTGTTCAGCTACTTGTTTCATTTTCTCCGGTTTAATTTCTGGACCCACAAAAACACGCGTCAACACGCCTAACAAACTTTTGTATTGACGACTATACGCATTAAAACCTTTACGCCGTAAGGTCTGGACCAAATTTTCAGCTTGTGCTGGATCTTTAATATCGGGTAATTCAACTACCCACGCTTTTGCTGGTGTCAAAGGATAGCTTAGCAAATTTTTGATACTCGGCTTATCTGAAATCATAGGTAATAATGCGGCGCTCGGTGGAACCGGTGGGCTGGGAATAGTAAACGAAAGTAAATAGTCAGCACGATAATCTTTCATCATTAAAGGTACAAAAATAACCAATAAAGCGATAATGACAAGAATGCTAATAAAACTAACACGTTTAATTGGAAAAGCCACGGGCTATCTCCGCATATTGATAATAGACTATTACACAAGAATTTTTGGATAGAAACAACAATTTTTTTCAAGATGGTTTTAATATTAAAATCATCTTGAAAATTCTATTTAAGGATACCATAATTTGAGTTAAAAAATTATCCGTTATCTCAACCCAAATCATGGCATCAACTTTATTTTTTTAATTTGTAAAATTAAAGTCAATGACTTGATAAAAAGCATTTCCTGTGTCGGCAATTTCCCAAACAGCCAAAATAACGTGATACCCTGTGCGTACAGGTAGCGTAAAGTGATGCGTGGGCCCTGTAGTAGGTGGCGAGCAATTCCAGAAAGGCTGGCATGACTCTTCAAAAACAGCAATAGGATCAGAATCAAATTGTTCACGCGTTAATACTTGGTTGGTATGCCAACCTACTCGGGTTATAAAATAATTATAACGGCGAGTCGTGTGCGCTGCAGTAAAAACCCATCGAAACTCTATAGTTTGTCCTGAACTAACCGGGTGTTTGTACCAATCTCTGACTTCATCAAGAATAAATGAGTTGCTCTGTCCTGCGCTGGCGATGCGGCCATCCTGAGGAGGAGTCACGTTTGGAACATCCGAAGGAACAACAGGATCGGTAAGGCCGCTGACGCGTGCTGGAAAGAATTTACCGGATTCTAAGCCGTTAGCTCTCCAATCTGCCAAGTAAATATCAGCTCGAGATTGGGGAGTTACTATTCTGCCATGCCGCGGTTGTGGATTTGCATGAGTTTCTACTCCTCCAACGGTTCCATGTCGGTTATGAGCAGGTTCATAATTATTTTTTTCGTGAATATGTTCTACCATAATATTACTCCTGTAATATGTAGTTTTGTTTAAAAAAATTTATCCATAAGGTTACTTAATTCATTAGTGAAATAAATTAAAATGAAATTATTCGTTAGATAATAATGCTTTTTTTATTTTTAATTTTAACTAATATTTCAAAAAATTAAAAATACATAATAAGCTATTATCTTCTCATTTCACCTAAAACATGGAAAATATAGATAAGAAATAGAAATTTAAAGAATTTTTAACAAAAATATTTTTTATTTTTTTGAATAAAAAAATTATTCATAATTTTAATAAATTCAAACTGCCCAATCATTGCTGCTGTTGTAAATAGTCACGAATATCTTCTGGGGGAAGATAGAGCGTTTTAAGGATGGGACATTCGGTGATTGAAACACTACCATCACAAGCATTTTCCCAATCCATTAAAGCCTGTTTTATGCGCTGCAAACCCTTTATTTTAGTTTCAATGTAAGAAATTTTTTGTTGCATGCGTAACTTTATCTGCTGACTGGGTAATTGATTAGTTTCTATATCAAGCAAACATTTAATTTCATTTAAATCGAAACCAACCAACTTCGCGTTTTGAATAAAATAAAAATAACGTACGAGACTTTCTGGATAAAGACGAAAATTCCCTACACTGCGTTTTGACATAGGAATTAAACCAATTTTTTCATAATAACGTATCGTTACTGGGGTTTTCTGAACTAATTTAGCCAACTTTCCAATCGTATAATATTTCATATCAAGCCCTATTTTTTCAAAAATTAATGATTATTTAGTTAAAACAATAACGACAATCCCACGCTGTAAGTATTATCATTAGTAAAAAGATTATTTTCTTGCAATAACGTTTGCGTGTTACCATAATTACCGGTATGTTGGTATTGTACATACACGGCAAGTGTTGGATTGATTTGATAATACGGTCTTAACGTTAACTGCAATTCGTTGAATCCACTACCGACTAAATCACGCGCAACCGTTTTACTTGCAAATAAACCTTCTACTTCGGTTCGAATAAAAAAATTATGCGCTATTTGTGTATCGCGACTAAAGTCTAGATCCAGTTTACTACTGCCGTTATGATAGTAGGCTCGAATATCGGTTTGGATAAAATAAGGGGCTAAGCCTTCAATACCCATGCCCGGTTGAAAATATGGTGTCAGCGCTGGACGATACACATAATTCACACCTCCTTTAATTGCCCAGAACTGACTAATAGCATGCCAATAAAACATATCCAGATTGGCATTTTCAATAACGCCCTGCCTGATTTCGGCTTTTTCCAAATATAATTGCAGCTTGTTATTATCACCGCCAAACAGTCCTTTATAAGTAATTTCTTGATCGTTATTAATTAAATTCTGATTAATATCCAATAAATTTGCACTAAAAAATCGCGGCACATGATCCGCAGGATGATCGACTAAGCTTGGATCGATAGGTAAATGCTGAACACGAACTATCGCTTGATTTGCATAAATTGAAGGTTTAACGATATTTTGTGCCGTCTGCTTGGCAGGTGTCACATCGATCAAAGTAGTGTATTGGAATACCCGTGCCATTCCGGCTGCCATATGATAAAGCTGGTGACAATGAAAAAACCACTGTCCACTTGCATCAGCATCTAGATCGACGACCACTGTCGCCATCGGTGGCACGACAATTGTGTGTAACAAAGGATCGTAGGCACCATGCCCATTACGTAAAATAAACCAATGACCATGAATGTGCATCGGGTGATCCATCATCGAATGATTAGTAAATATTATTCGATAACGCTTGCCGGGTTTTAATAAAATTGGTTTTGCATTATTCATGGTCACGCCATTAATGAACCAAATATAACGATTCATATAACCCGTTAAATCCATGTGTATGGTTTTTTCTATCGGTTTATTAGGATTATTGGTCTTAACCGCTGCAATTATTTTTTGATAGGGCGAGCCTTCTGTTAAACTTTTCATGTTCGACATAGGTATTTTGTGCATGCTCATACTCGGCATAGCTGAGGAACTCATGCTAGGCAAAGAATTGGAATGCATTTCCATTGCCATGTTCCCCATCATAATTGGCGCAGGCTCAGGAAAAGGTTTAAGATCTTGAATATTAACCGCTACATTCGGCGTGGTAGTAAGTACACCTATGGCACGCCCTAAGGTATCCATTGATTCGGCATAAATAATCGTAGCACCTAAATGTTTAATAGATACTAAAACATCATAGGTTTCACCTGGCTCAATCTTGAAGTGTTCGACTGTATAAGGTTTGATGTTATTACCATCGATTTGAACAATTTTCATCCTACCGCGATCCAACTTGACATTATAATTAGTGCTCGCCCCTGCCCCAATAAAACGGAGACGAACGGTATCACCTAATTTCACCTTGCGTGTCCAAGGTCGTTGACTTACCTGTCCATTCAGTAAATACGCATCGTAAGCAATATCACTAAAATCATAAATATTCATACGACTTTTTTGCATCATTTTATAACTACGCAACAATTGATGGCGTTTTAAAGGCGTAGAGTTTCTATAATCTCGAATAAACTTAAATAAGGAAGCTTGTAAAGGAAAACGTGAATCATAATAGCCATCGACTTTTTTAAGATTGGCATATATTTGCTGCGGACCTGTGTTGCTCCAGTCAGACAATACGACGACAAAATCTTTATTATAGTGATGAGCAACAAGGGTTTTAGCGTCGATAATAATACCGCCATACAAACCTTGTTGTTCTTGGAAACCGTCATGGGCATGATACCAATAACTCCCTGATTGGTGGGGTGTAAAACGATATTGGAAAAAACCGCCAGGTGGTATGGGTTGTTGACTCACACCACTTACACCATCCATTTGCCAAGGAACCAACAATCCATGCCAGTGAATGGTAGTGCCCACATTAAGGCGGTTAAACACATTAATGAGGACCGGTTGGCCTTCCTTTAGATGTAAAGTGGGACCAGGAATTTGGTTGTTGACGCTAATCGCTTGCGCCGGTGTTCCAGTAAAGTTGACCTGTTTATACGCCACAGTCAAATTAATAATCTGAGTTTTGGCCTCAGCCGGATTCACAAATAGCAGCACAAAACTGAGAATAAAACTATAAGCTAGAGTAACAATATGCTTCATGTAAGACTTTAGGGTTAATGAGATTAAAGAAATATTAAGCTTAACCTTAAGGTTAAGGTCAATAGTGCTAGAGATTATACATTGATATCAAAAATATACTATTAAAACGCTGCTATTTTCGCGTCAAGTAACTTCAAGTGGCCGTATGCTGCTCACAACACTTGCGGGTTCTTTTCGAGAAAAAACTAATATTTTGCTATGAAACTGATCTAAATCGGCCCGATGGCCAATACTAATCAAACTGGTTTTAGGTAGTAGTAAACGTAAATTTTGATAGGCGTTAATTTGTGACGCATCATCTAACGCTGAAGTCGCTTCATCAAGAAATAATATGTCTGGTTTATTCAAAACGGTCCTAATCAATGCCATTAATTGCTGTTCGCCAGGCGAACATATTTGCTGCCAAGGCTTTAGCTCATTTAATTCATGTTGAAATTTTGCTAAACCAAAACGTCGCAGGAGTTCCCTTAAATCATCATCCGTCACTGCAAGTTGAGTAGGATATAAAAGACTCTCTTTTAATGTTCCTAATGGGAAAAATGTTTTTTGTGACAGAAAAAAAGAAGTTTTATCTTTTGGAAAATTAATAGTCCCTTCTGCAAACGGCCAAACTCCAGCGAGTGTACGCATCAATGAGCTTTTACCGAGACCTGAGTGACCTTTTATTAAGTAATTCTCACTTAAATCCAAAGACAGATTAAGGGGTCCAATTAACAATTGCCCATCCGGTAAAAATAAATTTAAATTACTCAGTGTAATCTGATTTTGACGATTATTTTTTTGTATCGTTAATTTGCTAGGTAATTCGATTGATGTGTGTTCAATAGCGCTATTTAGTTCAGTTAAACGCACAATAATCGAATTCCATTCGGTCAAAGTACTGTAGACCTGCATCAAAGTCGTAAATGAAGCGACTACGCTACCAAATCCCATCGTAATTTGCGTTAATCCGCCAAATTGTATTTTTTTACTTAAAAAAAGTGGTATAGCTATCAGCGTCGCTAGGGGAATGCTGGCTAAACTAAAACCATTTGATAGAAAAGTTAATCGTTTTTTTAATTGAATAATATCGATAAAATTAAGGTAAATTTTCTTAAACAACGCATTAAATTGATTAACTGCGGATTGCTCTCCGCGTTGTAAAGCGATCTCGTCTCTCGACTCACGAAATTTTATTAACGCAAAACGGAAATTAGCGTTATAACGTTGCTGATGGTAACTGTAACTGATTAATTTTTTACCGATGCGATTCGTTAACCATATTCCTACGCCGCCAAATAAACAAGCCGCCCAAAATAAATAGCCCGGTATGGGAATAAGCAGATGACCTAGCGGAATGGTGAGATTCCCAATTCGCCAAAGTACTATGCCAAATGAAACAAAAAGTGTTAAGGATTGCAAAACTTGAAACGTTATTATTAAGGTCAATTGCGTGAATTGATCGATATCTTCATTAATACGTTGATCGGGATTGTCTATTTTTTTCGCTAAAAACTGAAAACGGTAATAATTTTTATTGGCTAACCAATTACGCAAAGTATTTTTAGTCAACCATTGTCGCCAGCGTAGAGCGAGTAAGCCATTCACATAAAAGGCAAAACCAAATGCCAAAAACATGAATGTAATAACAATGGCCATCATTATTAAATTTTGCCAAATTAATGGCTTATTAAAATGTTGCAGCGCATTCATGACATTTTTATTACAATAGCTGAACCATACATTACCCTCGACTGCGGCGAAGGTAAAAAATACATTTAAAAAAAGTAAGGTATAGGCGAGTTTTTTTTCTTCGGATTGCCAATATGGCTTTAGTAAGCGCCAAAAGCTCAGCCAGAATTGCTTATTAAAAGCTAGATGTTGTTGTTTTGTTTTTCTCATATTGAATGCAAACTAAGCTGTTTTCTGTTTTATACGCATTTGTAGCGCACCTGAAAGAGATAAAAGCTTACGGGAAAGCAATTGGTATGGCTAGTTTTAATATACAAAAAAAAGAACATTTTTATCTTTTAAGATAAAAATATATCTTTAAATAGGACTAATTAAACACCTGTTGCATGTGGCTGTCACTATAAACAGCCACAAATCTTATTAACAGCCTTCCCAGTATTTGGGTTGTTGTTTGAATAATTTCACGTTTTCCGTTATCTCTGACCAATTAGCTTCTATTTGCTGTAACCTAAGTTTAATGATAATACTAATATTGTCTTCAAGTTGAATGATGATATCTTTCATTAAATTTAGATTATTTTTAACCACATCAATTTGATTAACTAGGTAGTTACAAAGTTCCAAAGCATTTTCTGCTGCCACTTCATTAACAAAATCTCTCATGACTAGATGATCACACCAAAGTCTTTTATAAGCTAACCAATCATCGAGTTTCATCGCTTCACGTACTGAATTTTTAAAAACTTCAACATCCATACCGTTATTTTGATACGCTTCTAAGAGTAATTTTATTTCATCGGAGATTTTTTTTACCTCACTTTTATTTTTTTCATTATTACGATTAACCCGTTCGATCCTCTCGATCAAAGTTTCCACTGTCACAACAAAGGCAGGTTTTTTTTCAGGTAATTTATCGGCTATTGAAGTTAAAAAAGGAATTTCCATATTTAAGACTACGGTTAGATAATCTATATCTGAAAAAATTTGATATAACAACTTACCGAGTTTATCTGAATATTTATTTGAAATACCCAAATTTTTAACATTTTTTGCTAAGTGCGATCTTGGGTTTTTTATAAAATCATGAGCATAATTCATTTTTACCTCCTTATTGAAATGAATAATAGCTACGAGTGTACTGTGTTTTTTGTTTTTTTGTGGAAAATTTATTTAAAAACGCTATTTTGTAGATAATATTTAATCCAAGGTATTTTTCTTTAATTAACATATTTTCAAACTAAGTAAAAAGCTGATAACTAAACTAATAAATAA
>X36_Agile_Frog__coassemble_38_pt1 | contig 13164 bp, 11 predicted proteins | sample X36_Agile_Frog__metabat2_low_PE_001 | metagenome-assembled genome bin X36_Agile_Frog
AGATTGGGCTGTATTTAATCGGATAAAAAATTTTAATTTTTCAAATTATGATAATTAAATTTAAAAAAATAATATATACTAAACTAAAAAAATATTTAAAAATTGGCTATTGTAATCCACTAAATTCCAAAAGGAGCTCTTATGTTCGATCAATTTTCCATTGAAAGAAAACATAATCAGGGAGTAAAAACAACATCCGAGCTTGGTGGAAATAGTTCTAATACTCCTAGAAGGTTAGAAAGACAAAGAAGTTTATCGGGACCGAATTCAGAAGGGGAAAAATCGCTATTAAAAAAAGATCCAAGTTGGTTAGTGAGCCCTAAAACAAAAATCCCTGTTTTTAATAGTTGCCTCTGTTCTTTAGATGAACTGGTAGCTACACCTTCTATAAATGTAAGTGTGATTGAAAGTGCATGCGATAAAGATTTTAAGTTTTTTGATGCTATTAATAACAGTAAATTTGTAGGATTCATCGATGGCGGATTGGTAGTTCTTGGTGTATGCGCCAGTTTTTTAAACATTTATGTAATTAAATATTGTACATTACGTGAAGCAGAACGAAGCAGTAATTATTATTATTTTTATCAGTTGTCTAAATTATTTAATGAGGAAGTTAAAAAGGAATTAGAAAAAATTGATCAATATAAGAAAAATTCTGACCATCCCATCACTTATCCTAACTTAATAGCGGCAGCGCATTTTATCCCTAATGATATTTCAAAAACAGCATGTTATAGACGTCGTTTATTTGTTTCTAAAGAAAAAAGAAAGCAACTTAATGATTTAAATGAATTGTTAAAAAAATATTCTAAAGAAGAGATACTTAAAAAAATTCCAGAACAAGTTTGTCGATTATTAAATCGAGAAACAGGATTAAATATTGTTAAAATTAAAGAAGAGAATAATAATTCGACCATTGTTTTGTCAGAAAAATATGCGCAAAGTTTTTTTAATCATGTAAATCCTTTAATAGCAGCTAACTCAGAAAATACTTTAAACGAAATTAAGCGCGATAAAAGGTATAAAAGAATAATCTCTAGTATTTTTTCTGCCTTAGCTCAGACTAGTTTTATTTACTGGATTTTACTGTTTATTTTTTATTTTATTCCAAGTGCCCCGGTTGTTACAGCTGCGCTTATTTCAGTTATTCCATTGGGCATAAGCTTATGTATTGCTTTACCATTGCTGTTAATTATTAATCTTATTAAGACTAATCAAATATTCAACATCAACCAAAACATGAAAAAGGAGACAGTAGAAACAAAACATAAACACATGCTTGAAAAGAAATTGGTTCTATTAACTAAACAGAATGTATTTTTAAACTTAAAAGAAAAACAAGCTGCTAGTTCAACTGTAGAATTAAAAAATTCATTTTTAATGAAAAAATTACAAACGGTGATTAAAAATCGTCGTTTTAGCAAATACCATGCCATTTGTTTGGGTTTTCTTGAGGGATGTTTTTTACCTTTATTTTTGGGATGGGTATTCTTCGATGCAACAAAAGTTATTCTTACCTATGCGTTGTGTCCCTCGACAGTCGCTTTAACCAGTTTTACACCTATAGGTTTTGTAGTAACTGCAATCATTACTGGAGTAACTCTCTTAATAGGTATTTGTTATGGAGTTTACTTGGCAAGCAATGCGAAAAAAGCCCATGAAAAAAGATTTGATGACTTGGCAAATAAGATAAAAGTTTTAGTAGATGAAAGAGGAAATAAAAAAATTTTACAAGAAGACTATGATCGGCTGTTGCGTCGTTTTAGTGATGAACAACCCTTATGGACTAACATCAAAAAAGGTTTAAATCGTTTCATGACTGTTATTAAACGTTTAGGCACTGGTAGTTTAGTTTTTCGGCTCATTATGTGGGGTCCTATAACTGCTATATATGCTGCAGTTGTTGCTTCAAGTGCAGTACCCGCTTGTTTCCCAATCATATTAATAGTAGGTACAGCGTTAGGTGCATTAGCTATCGCATCGTGGTATTTATTTGCCTACAATCTTGAAAGTAAAACTACACAAGTTGAAAGAGTAATGGAATATTTTGTACAAAGTGAACAACTTATTGAGATTAATAAAGAGTTGTCAGTATCATTGGTTGAAAGTTTAGAAACACAAGAGGCAAGCCTTGAAGTATTAACACCATCATCGAAAAATTTAGTTGTACCTGAAAATGATACGCCATTTATAAGATCTGGAATTTCACTAGAGAATATTTCGTTTGCTAAACAAAATAGTAACTTAGAAAATATTGATGTAACAACTGAAACTGTTAGGCAAAGAAGTCATAGTGCTTCGTGTTCGCATGGACTATTTAAGGTTAATCTGTTGAAGAATACCGTAAATCTGAAGCGTTGTTTAAGCCCAGCAATGGTTAGTTAGAAAAAAAAGTTAAATATACATCTAAACGGTGTTGTTTACCGAATATACTATGATGGGGTTTTATTTGTGCTAAATAATTAGATAATCGAGGCCTTTTTACTATAACACGTCGCTTTGCACATGTGAGTGCTAATTTCAGTAAATTAGGCGCATCATTGTCTTCTCCTACAAGATGTCGAAGAAAGCGCATTTCCTTTTTTACTAAAGCTGATTTAGTAGAATGAGGAAACATTGGGTCTAGGTAAATAATTTCAGGAGATGAATGCATATTGGAAATTATTTGCTTTAAGTAAATAAGTGCCTCGATTTTTATTAGTTGAATCGATAAAGATAGAAATTTTGGGTGAATTAAAGCGCGTTTTAGAGCATCCTCCAATAAAAGAAAAATTATCGGTGAACGTTCTAATAAAGTGATGGGACAACCTAACTGCGCTAAAACAAAACTATCGCATCCAAGTCCTGCTGTTGCGTCTAAAACTACCGGTTTAAAATTAGGTTTTAATCCAATTGCTCTAGCCAACAATTGTTTTTGAGTTTGAAGATGGTTTAGTCGATAAGCTATTTTCCCTTGAAGAAAATCAATTTTTAATAAACCGAGTTTTTTTTTCACATCCTCTAGATATAGACCCGTTGGACTCAAAGTTAAAAGATAATCATATTTTTCACTTTCAAGATAATCTATATAGGGTAAGGAGTTATTTTTTGCTAACTCTTTTGCTGCAGATAATAAACAAATTTCACTACAAGTTACTGCAATAGAGAAGTTAGTATTCATTCGTGTCTAAATACGTCAATACGTGCCGGAGGTAAATTTTGCCAAACCCATTGTTGATGAACCAATTTTAACTGCGGGGCAGGACATAAGGGTTTTCCCCATAAACTGTAGGTATATTGAATATATAACCCCCCTTTTATTAAAACATGATTAATTTGAATACCAATTTTTTCTACAATAGAAGGTGATAAAGTGCGTAAGGGCAAACTCGAAACAATAGTTTGTATAGGTGCAGAGGTAGATTGATTAATTAACTTACGTAACTGACATGCATCTCCTTGAATAATTCTTAATTCCGGAAAGCGTTGCATTAAAAGATTAGAAAGTTTTGCAGATCGTTCAATTACGATAAGCTGACGAAAGAGCCCTTTTTGGTTTATTAAAGCAGCTGTTATAGCCCCTGTCCCCGCCCCCAGTTCGACTACTAATCCAGAATTATTTGATATTTGTTGAGTTAAACGATTAGCAAGTTTTTTTGAGCTAGGAAATAATGCGCCTATCATACTAGGATGCATGACAGCTTCATAAAGAAATAGGGTAAGTGCCCTCATTATTGTTATCCTAAAGTTTATTTTTTTTAATTGTCCAAAAATGTATTTTAAATGAAAAATGCTTATCTAGATAGCAAAGACTTATTTTGTGCTAGATTTAATTAGTATTTTTTTCAATATGCTTAAAAAGTATTTATTTTGCGTATATGTACCGATAGAAACGCGTAAAAAACTCGATAAACCATAGTCATGTAACGGTCTTACGGATACTCCTTGTGACAAAAGTAATTGACTGATGGATAAACTCGGTGATTTCAAATTTACACATAAAAAGTTTGCAAAAGAAGGTAAAACTTCTAAGCCTAAATTTTGTAAGCCTTTGAGGAGTTGGGAGTAACCTTTTCTATTCAATAAATGGGTTAAATTAATATGAGCTTGATCTTTGAGACTAGCTTCTGCTGCTGCTAGTACAATCGCGTTAATTCTAAAAGGTAATGAGCTATGATTCAACATACTGGCTATCTTTAGCTCACTTATGGCATATCCTAGCCTCAAACCTGCCAAGCCATAGAACTTGGAAAAGGTCCTAAGAATGATTAAATTAGGATACTGGTCTAAGAATTGAATACTATTAGGATAGTCTTCGGTTTCAACGTATTCAGCATAGGCTTCATCTATAACTACGAATATATTTTCAGGAAGATGTTTTAACAGATATTGCAGCTCTAATCTATTTATATAGTTACCAGTGGGGTTGTTAGGGTTAACGATGAAAACTACTTTGGTCATGGGTTCAATGGCTTCTAACAAGCTTACAGCGGAGAGATATGAATGCGGATTTTTAGCTATTTTAAAAGCAATATTAGCGTTTTTTAAGACTTTTGAAATCCCTGTAAAGCAAAAATTGGGGATAACAGCTGAATTTAAAGGTCCTAAGATCTTCTTGACAATAAGTTCCAATAAGCTTTCTGAGCCATTACCTAGTGTAATATTTTCAGCCCGAATACCTAAATGGGTAGACAAAGATTTTTTTAAATAAAGTCCATGACTATCTGGATAGCGATGGCACTTAAGCATGGCCTGTTGACCTGCAATGATTGCAAAAGGGCTAGCGCCAAGAGGGTTTTCATTTAGATCGAGCTTTATAATTTTAACAATTTTTTCTGTATCAAAAGTAGAGTTTTTGTTTGAAGACATTGTCATTGGCCAGGCTTTTTAAGTATAGTGTGTCTATTTATAAATAATATTAGGTCAATTATGTTGTTATGTTTGGATGTAGGTAATACACATATGTTATGTGGAGTCTTCTCCAAAGATAAGCTTATTTTGCGTTTTCGCTATGCTACTTCTTTATTGGGGACAGCCGACCAATTCGGAATTTTTTTAATAAATATACTTAAATACAATAAGCTAGACCCTTTGAAAATTAAAGCGGTTGCGATCTCTTCTGTGGTGCCAAATTACGATTATACGGTGCGACATAGTTTTTTCCAATATTTTAAAGATGCTGATTATTTTATCTTACAGCCCGGTGTTAAAACTGGTTTAAATATCCGTTGTAAAAATCCAAATGAAGTGGGAGCTGATAGGATAGCCAATGCCATAGGAGCGATTGCTATTTTTCCTGAAAAGGCATTGATTGTTGTAGATATGGGTACAGCTACGACTTTATGTGCTATTACCAAAGATCGAAATTATTTGGGCGGCGCTATTTTACCTGGATTAAGACTTTGCATGGAAGCCTTAAAGAATAATACCGCTAAATTGATGGCTGTGGACATAGAAGCTCCAATAAGTTATATGGGTAGAACAACGCGCGAAAGTATACAAAGTGGTCTTTATTATGGACATTTAGGAGCACTTAAAGAAATTATTTTAGGATTTAAAAAAGAAATTTTTTCTGGTGAAGTTGTTAAGGTTATTGGCACAGGCGGCTTTGCACAGCTTTATGAAGATACTGGCTTATTCGATACACTGATTTCGGATTTAGTTTTACAAGGTTTGCGAAAAGCATATGAATCTAGCCAAATAGAAAAATAATAGGGTTGAAAATTTCTGCTAGAATTATTTTTTATTCCAGCCCAAAAAGTTATAAATATAAAAACGAAGTATTCCTATATATTCATGAATTGCAAAATCATTCATTGCAAGATTATATCCTAACGGATATTTAGCTACAGGGATGGTAATAAAATCTGAAGCGACGGGTTTAGGATAAATGTTAAAAAAAGCAAAATATAAAAGTGCGCGTTTCAAAGCTAATCCAGAGCTAACTAGTAAAATTTGTTCATTATAATGCTTCTTTAAGAGATAGCTTGAAAACCTAGCATTTTGAAAAGTATTTGTACTTTGAGTCTCCAGTAGAATATCTTTTGAGTTGATTCCTAAAGATAATAAATTTTCTTGATAGGTTTTTGCTTCTGATTTTCCATTATTCAATGGATCTCCACCACTTATTAGTATATGACAGCTTGCATTAGTAGTTTTACATTCACGATAAATGATTGCAGTTTGCGAAATTCTTGAAAATGATAATATGCTGGGTTTTATTTCATTTGATCTTGGATTTTTACTGGTGCCTGCACCTAATAAAATAATAATATTCGTTTTTTTCCAGTTGATAGGAGGAGTTTGACTATATGGTAGTTGTAAGTTGTGTAATAAATAAGCAGGGGAAAACCCATTGCCGATAAGAATATAACTTGTAATTAAAACTGTTCCAGTTACTAAACTGGTTTTTCTAAAATTAAATAGAATGAATAAAATGCATAATAGCAATAGCAGAAATAGAAAAAAAGTTGACATATTAATTTTTACTTACCGTTAGATAATAGTAAGCATAGATTAAAAGATAAAAAAAACAAAATAGTTCGATTGGAATTCTTGACTCAATTCTAAAACCATGAATAATAGCAAGCTTAATATATATTATTGGAAAATTTAGTGGGCAGATACTACTTAAATAATCTGATTTGGATTCTAAGGGAAGAATTATGCATGTGATCGACAGGATTTCTGCGCAAGAAATAAACTTTAGTGAACAATATAAACTTTACTCAAATACTAATAATCTTTCAATTGGTGAATGTATTTCTGAAGTAAATAAACATTCTTTAAAACAATTACTATTGGCATTTTTACGTGAGGGTATTTTTCCTTATCATTATCAAAACGCTACCGTAATTTTTGATCTTCAACATTCCAATTATTTTATATATGTTACTCGTGTAAAATTATTTTCATTATTGAGATTTACAAATTTTGATAGTTTAATTTTAAAACATAAAGCCACATCCTTAAAACAAACGATTACTGATCCTTTAAAATTATTAGATATTGTGAAAAATGAATTAGAAAATATTTTAGATATGGATCAATGGTCAAAATTTTATAAAGAAATTGCTAATAATTTACAAAATTCTTTACTTTCTACTTGGAAGAAATATAGTGTAAATACTTTGATAGATCGAAGTAAAAAAAAATCTGATCTTCAACGCAATAATTTATTAAAATCATCAGAAATTGCTGTTAATAGCTCGCTAAAATTTGAACAGTCAGTATTTAGCGGACATCCTTATCATCCGTGTGCTAAAACGAAGCTTGGTTTTACTATTGAGGATACTATTAATTATTCTCCCGAATTTCAATCTAAAGTAGACATTCATGTAGCAGCAGTCCAAAAACAATATGTCCATATTGAATCAATGCAAGAAAATATAAATTTTATTGAATGGTTTAGTAAGTATTATCCAGAAGCTTGGGTTAATTGGTTAGAAGAAATGAAAAAAAGTAACTTGGAAGTCAAGAATTACATACCATTTCCAGTTCATCCATGGCAAGTCTACTATTTTACATTTATTTCTCCTTTATTTAAAAATTATATGGAAAATAAAATTATTGTAATTTTTGATAAAGCTAAAATTAAAACGAGTCCCACTTTATCGTTTCGTACCCTTTTGCCTATAGACAATATTAACTCCCCTTATATAAAACTACCGGTTGCTGTGCAGGCTACAAGTATTGTGAGGACATTATCGCCCATATCTACCAAAAATATGCCACGGATAAGTAATATTCTGCAAAAAATTTTAGTAACAGAGAATTATTTTTCTAGTCGGTTAAGTGTATTGCCAGAGTCCCATGGATTACATTTAAAAGAACTTAGTATAGATGAGGCAAAACATTTTACTGCTATTTTTCGAGAAAATATCACTAAACATCTGGCCGAGAATGAGGTTGCTATTGTTGTAGCTGCGTTTTTTGAAAAATCCTCATTAAGTAAAACCAATTTATTTATTGAGATAATGGAGCTATCAGGATGTTTAACTTACCATGATGCATTAGGATATTTTCTTCATTATGTCGACCTTGTATTGGGTAGCTATTTAGATCTATTTCTACTCTACGGTATTGCTTTAGAAGGGCATCAGCAAAATACTTTGGCTATACTTAGGGAAGGGAAAATTAAAAGATTCATAGCTAGAGATTTTGATGGCATAGAAATGCATGCCGAGAGTTTGAAATCAATGGGGGTTGACCTAGATTTAACTGAAAACTCACCTTATTTGCAAAAAAATAAGGAAACTGTAAGAAATCAACTTTTATATACTGTTTATCAATTACATTTAGGAGAAATTATATTGCTTCTAGCAAATTATTTTAATTGTGAAGAAAAATCCTTTTGGAAAATTGTTAGAAAAGTCACGGAACAAAGGTTTTATGCACTAAAGGATCGAATGTGTCCAAATATTTGGAAAAAAGAATTTAATACGATTTTGAATACTCACTGGCCAGTAAAAGCATTGCTGCGGATGAGATTAGAAAAAAATTATTTACGTGATGGCTTGTTCACCCAAATAGCAAATCCCTTAAGCCTATAACTATGAAGATTGCGACATCCAATCTAGGTTGTTGTCAGCAGACCCGTTATATAATTTTTGGCCAGTTAATTATTATTGCCATGCTTGATATGAGCGATCCCTACTGGCCATTAATTATCGCTTCATACCATACCTTTCACCCCAAAATTTTACAATATTGGAGCGGTGCTATTTATATGGCGCCATTGTTAACTACAATTTTTACCACATTAATGTGGACAAAAATTGGAGAGCGTGTTGGATTTAAAAAAATGATTCTTCGCTCAGGAATTGCTTTAGCTGCAACTCAGTGGGCATTAATTTTTTTAAAAAATCCATGGGAAATTTTATTAATTAGATTACTGCAAGGAGCATTAGCGGGTTTTACGGCGGCTGCGCAAGCATGGTCATTAAAAATGACACCTATTCAAGCCCATAGTCGAGTAGTTGGTCGTCTACAAGCAGCCACTGCCATGGGAAGTATAGTTGGACCGATTTGTGGGGGGCTGGTTTCACATTATTATGGATATTTATCGATTTTTTTTACAGCAGGTTGCATGTGTTTATTAATTACGCTTATTTTAGCTCATTATCTTCAAGAAAATCCTACACAATCATTAGAAGTCATAGCAAAAAAAAAACAAAGAGATTTTTTTCTCCATGAAACCGGAAAAAACCTATTACTTTTATTAATATGCGGTACCCAAATTGCTCGTTGGATGTCAACACCTTTCTTCGCATTATATATGGCACAACAGTTACATGCTGATAATGTAGCATTAGGATTGATCTATGCCTGCATGGCTTTATCGATGTCTTTAATGACATTAACTGTAGGAAAAGCTATCGACAAACAATTCAGTTGGCATGCCTGGGCAAAACTATTACTTATTATGGCTTTAATCTTAAGTGGGTTATCACAATGGGGGTTTGCCTTTATTACTAAGTTGTATCTTGCTTTTGGCCTAAGTATACTTTGGGGATTAAGCTTAGGTGTTATAGCAATAATTTTATTTAGTTTTTTATTAAGTGATATTAGTGATAGTAATAGAGCAAAAGCAGTAGGTCTAGGAAACACAGCATTAAAATTAGGTAATTTGCTCGGGATTATAACAGGTACTTTTATACAAGCAGAATCAATGCAAGTAGATGGTCACTTCATGGTAAGTTTTATGGTTATAGGTTTTTTTTATTTTGTTTTGGCAATTATAGCAGGTCATTTTAAATAAAATGAATTTCTGAGATCGTCAGTTAAAACTATATTGACTATATAATGCTTTTTTTCTGAACTCAACTGAGTATCAAAATTATCATTTTCTTTATTGAAGTTAATTATGCAAACTAATAATTTTTTTATTAGTTTGAAATGGCTATTTATTCTAGCCACTATGAGTTTTTTTCTCTACTTGTTCCTTCCTTATATTGGCGAAGAAGCTGTATATACTATTTCGTCCTATGAAATGTGGTATCACCATCATTATCTTTTCCCAACAACCTATGGCTTAACTTATTGGCGACCGCCATTGTTTAATTGGTTAATTATTTTTTTTGCTAACTCTTTAGGTTGGCAACATATGTTAGTCGCTTCCAGACTAGTTACAGCATTGGCGACAATTTCTACAAGTTTTATGTTAATGTGGTTAGCAAATCGATTATTTAAAAAACCACATTTTAGTTTATTTGCAGCATTAGTTTATCTCACTAGCGATGCTTTATTTTATCATGGTTGGCTTGCTTATTCGGATCCATTATTTGCTTTTTTTGTAGTAAGTGCGATTTCCTTTTTGTGGATAGCTAATTTAGAGCAGCGATATGCCTTTGTATGGCTATCTGTAATTGCCTTAATTGCTGCTTTTATGACGAAGGCATTAACGGCATATATATTTTATGTAATTTCATTTTTTTTTATTATCATTTTCGATAGAAAATTTAAATCTTTTCTGTTGAAACCAGTTATACTTTTAGTATATTTATTTTCTATTCTTTTTTATTTTTTATGGAATATTGTATCGCAAAAAATAACAGAAGCAGGAATGTGGGCTGATATTTTTAGTAAGTTTCACGCTATTTATTGGGGGGCATATATTCAACAGTTGATAGTCTTCCCCTTAGAAGTTTGTAGTCGGTTTCTGCCAGTATCTGGACTTGCAATTTATTATTTTGTTAAGAGAAAATATGAAAAATTTAAATTTGGGTGGAACCCAATACTAACATTATCAGGGATAGTTTTATTTAATTTTATTCCTTACTGGTTGGCCCCTCACACCAGCATTCGATATTTATTACCATTGTATCCATTTATTGCTTTATTATTGGCGATTGTCCTATGGAATTTGCCTAAGAGTAAACTAAAAATCATTATTATTTGGGTAACGCTAACTATTTTGGTGAAGTATGTAGAATTAGCTGTGATATATTATTATCAAATTTATTATAGGGGAGATTATACTCAGATTGCTAAACAAGTTATAATGCAAACAAAAGGATTTCCTATCTATTCAAATGATTTTGTGGCTACAGGATTAAGTGTTACAGCTGAAATCGACAGGTTAATCTTTCCTAGTCCCCCTTTACATGGAATTCAATTCGTTAAAGAAAGAAATTATTTTGTAATTAATGATAAAATTGATTCTAATTTAGGTAAATTATATAAAAAAATTAAGTTAGGTAAACAAGGAACTTATATTTATTTATTATGCCAAGGAAAAGCGTGTTATTTGCACTAGTTATTGCGAATTTATGAAATCTATTACTAAACAATTTTCATGTTTTTTTATTGTAGGTGCACTATCAGCATTAATTCAATTTTCAATTTTAATAAGTTTTGTTGAATTTTTCCTTATAAAACCCATTTTAGCTTCTACTTTAGGTTATATTGCGGGAGCCTTAATAAATTATACTTTAAATCATTATTATACTTTTAAAAGCAGTCTATCGCATAAAAAATCATTAGTTAGATTTGCATTAAATTCCCTGTTCGGACTTCTTCTTAACTTTTCTTTAATGAAAATTTTGTTAACATACTATGCTTATATTATAAGTCAATTTTTAGCATCTGGAGTTATTTTATTTTGGAATTTCTTAATACACCGATATTGGACTTTCGGCTCAAAAAGAAATGTTCCATGACAAATAATGTAATCTTTCCTATATTTCTTACAGTCATTATTCCAGTTTATAATGAGCATGAAGTGTTAAAAAAATTTCATTCTCGTCTTAATTCAGCTTTAGTATGTATTCATAAACCTATTGAAATCTTATATATAGATGATGGGAGCCAAGATGTTTCTGGAGAAATTATTATACAATTAAAAAAACGTGATTCACGTATTTCATATTTGGCTTTAAGTAGAAATTTTGGTAAGGAAATTGCTTTAACAGCCGGTTTAAATTATGCGCAAGGCGAATTTGTTATTATTATGGATGCAGATTTGCAACATCCCCCTGAATTAATCCCTAAATTTATTCAAGTTGCCCAACAAGGATATGATATCGTTTATGCTAGACCGATAAATCGTCAGATCGAATCATGGATTAAAAGAATGTTAACCCATACATTCTATAAAATAATCAATTCAGTAGCTAATATTCACATTCCAAGCCATGCAAGCGATTTTCGTCTATTAAGTCGTCGTGCAATTGAGGCAATAAAAAAAATAAATGAACAACATCGTTTTATGAAAGGTTTATTTGCGTGGGTTGGCTATCCACAAAAAAGTATTGATTACAAAATGGATGCGCGTTTTGCTGGAAAAACTAAATGGAGTTATTTAAAATTATGGAATTTTGCGATAGAAGGAATAACTTCTTTTACAATTATGCCACTTAAACTGGCTAGTTATTTGGGATTAATTACAGCTTTTATTGCATTTCTTTATGGAATTATTATTATTAGCAAAACCATTTTATTTGGTGACTCTGCTAGAGGTTATCCTTCTTTAATGGTGGTTGTTTTATTTTTAGGTAGTATACAATTATTTAGCTTAGGCATTATAGGCGAATATCTGGGGAGAACTTTTAATGAGACGAAAAATAGACCTCTTTATTTCATAAAGAATTATTTTCCAAATAATTTTGATGTTTGAAAATGATCTATTTTTTTAGTTTTACCCTTTTTTTTTTGGCCATGCTATAAGCAATTGCTACTGCTTGTTTTTGAGATTTTCCGGCTATTTTGACCGAATAGAGGATATCTGAAAAATGATGCTTCAAATCTTTTTCTACAAAAGATCCGGGTTTAAGGCTTAGGTCAGAAAAATCACATTGCTGTTTAATATTCTTAGGTAATTATGTTTCTAGAAAACCTTTTGCTTTCTTAATATCAGCTAAAAAATTTCTAAATAGTCGATCATTGGGATCATGAATTTTAATTATCAATTTTTTATTTTTTTATTGTGATTTCTTGAAAAAAATTGTCGCAACATGTGTGAAACGATGTTCTTGAGTACATTTGAAAATATTTTTTTATACTTTGAGAAGTACCTTTGCTTAATAGCGATGCCTAATAACATCTTATTTACTAAAAAATCTATCTAAATTATTTTAACTATTTGATTTATTTTTTAAATAGTCATTAATTCTATTTACTAAAAAAATAAATGCATAAAAAAATAATATTGAAATTAATAATCGATAATTTATACTTAAAGAGTAT
>X36_Agile_Frog__coassemble_40_pt1 | contig 11740 bp, 10 predicted proteins | sample X36_Agile_Frog__metabat2_low_PE_001 | metagenome-assembled genome bin X36_Agile_Frog
GATTTTAAATGCTATAAAGGAAAAACTATAATAAAAGGAGCCAATAAATGCTGCTCTAATATATTTTAAATTATTTCTAGATGCTTCGTTACTATTTCGTTGAAATTTTTAAACCTTTAATAGTTAAACCTAACCATGAATAAAACTTTTCATAAATAGCTTCAACTGTTTTTGCTAAAAAATAATTCTTGATATTACAATTGCATAAGAATTTTAACATAAAGCAACTTTGGCGAATTTGCTTTCCAAAACTGACGCCCCAAATAGGGGTTGCTCGATAAAATTCATTTTTGGAGCAAACTGAAATTTTTTTTCATCAAAAAAATAGTAATAATTATTATAATTAAGAATTAATTAAGAAAAAGAAAACTGGAAATAAAGACTCGTTGGTATTCAACGAGTCTTAGAATTATAATATTTATTTTCGTAAGGAAAAATAAGAAGATGAATTAATGTTCAAACCATCTGTACTTTCTGGTAAAGAATTTGTAGCTCTTAGCTTAGCTATTTCAGCTCTAAGACGAACATTTTCTTCGCTAGTGTGTTTATTTTTTTGAGCGAGCTCTACGAGTACACCAAGAGGATTTTTATTAACATTCTCAGAAAAGGTGCTTCCAAACTCTAAGCCAGCCATCTCTGCTAAGTAATAATTACTTTCTTCTAAACTTGCTTTTTGAGAAAAAATAAATAAATCTTTTTTCAAGCAAATACCTTCAACTCCATCCGTATTTTCTAGTTGATTTAAACGCATTAAACTTAATTCAAATAAAATATTATATATTCCCTTTTGTTTCTCACTTGGTAAATAAATGTCGTTAACTAAATACTTACAAATTTTTTCTATAACTTCAAAAGTATTCTCTGGTAATTTTTCCTTTGCTTGATGATAAAAACTTATCAACAAGTCTGAATAATCTATTTGTATACCTGTTTCTGATTTTAAATTAAGCAAAAATTTTAATTGTTTATTTAGTTCTTCCCACATTTGATTATCGATATAATAAATTAACTGATTCAATCTTTCCTCACAACAAGTTTCACCTTTTATTTCTTTAAGTGCGATTAATAATTGCAAATAAGTTTTTTTATCGTATACATAATAACGACTTTGTTCACCGGCTACCGTAGGTCGATAAGACGATAATTCTTTTATGCCATATTTTTCTAAAATCTTTCTTTCCCGACCATGATAACCTAAATCGATTTCATAATGACCTTCATTGTTAACAGTAAAGGTGCGTTGATATTTTTTATTAATAAATTCAGTTATTCCAATTGGAGGAATAAATTCTTGTGGCGTGATATTGTTAATTAATAACTTATCAAAATTAGAATTTTCTAGTGTTGCAACTATTTGGTCACGAGTTAAATTTATTTTTTTTGTATTGCCATCTTCTTCATAAACTAAAGTAATTTTTGGATAATTAATAATATCGGCCAATACTTGTTTTTCTAAAAACTTTATTTCTGTATGTTTTTCAGAATTTTTTTTGATAATAGCGCTCCACACATCATTGGAGTTTAAATGGGGATAGGATAATAATTTTTGGTTGACTAAATTTTCCATTCTGATAATGGTTAAACCGGCATTATATTCCCTTGCGTGGATATCCCAATAACGATAAAAATTTATTTTATTTGGATCTTCCAATATTATATTAATACTTTGAAATATTTCTGATATATAGGTTTCAATTAATGAATAAGGAACGCTTAAACGAACACAAAATCTACCTTGATTCGAATTTGGAACAATTTCTTCAACGCTAATATCTGAAAACTCCCCAGTAGCACAAATTTGTAAATCAGAGAGAAAATTGCTAATGCCTACTTCATAAGGGGTTCTCAAAAAAATAGATAAGCTATTACTAGATTGACTATCCTCAAATTGACATTTTTCTGGAACAAACTGATAACCTAAAAAACGAAGAAAGGCATGTTCAAAAATATCTGTATGAAGACTAACTTCAGGATATTTTTCATTCAGATAACGATTTAATTGGGCATTTAAATTTTCATAATAAAGTGGCATAACATAACCTTCAATAATAAAAAAGATTTATTATAATAGTTTTTCATTAACAATTTATTAAATATAGAACCTTTTGAAATTTTACATATCTAGCTCATAGATTTCATTACTAATTCAAGCTCTTTTGCTAAACGTTCGGTTTGCGCTTTTTCTAATTGGACAAAATTTTGATTATGAGTCATCTGCACATCCGCCATCAGCTTCATTCGATCGGTATCGATGGATTGCTTAGTTAATTCCAATTCCTTTATTTTTTGTTTTTACTTATAAAGAAAAGCCTATAAAACAGTGTAATACCGCTGCTTGGAGAAAAGCATTAAAGCGAGCAAGGATAGAAAATTTTCGTTGGCATGACTTACGTCACACCTGGGCATCTTGGCATGTACAAAATGGAACATCATTACAAGAGCTACAAATGCTAGGGGGATGGTCATCTTTTGATATAGTCTTGCGTTATGCACATTTAAATAGCGACCATCTTAAAGAAGCAGCCGAACGTATAGTTGGTACAAAATTGGTACACGCAGCATGAATAGTTTAAAGATGAAATTGCTAATACTGCTCAAATTGACTACAATTCGGCTCTTTCAATGGCATTGCCAACGTAGCTCAGTCGGTAGAGCAACTGATTCGTAATTAGTAGGTCGGACGTTCGATTCGTCTCGTTGGCACCAATTAAATCAAGCGCTTACAAGCCTCCATGCATTTTATTAGAATATTGAAGAACACTGTTCTTAATTCTTTTTTATTTTTCTAATACACTAAAAACTTAGTGCTCCAATCGTCTTAGCTTGTTCACTTCAGGAGCTTCATTACTGGACTCATCTTGCTTTCGTTTGCGATTAGCGAATAACTCTGAGCTACTTGGCGATCCCGTCACGTTACTAATAGATTCTGTATTATCTTCTATTGTAGAAATATTTGCTTCAGCTTGCTCTTCTAAGCTTTGTAGGGAGTGTTTATTGTCTTCTTGTTCAAGAGAAGAAGATTTACTATGCAAGGAATCCACAGTGTTACTTTGAACCGTAGTGTAAGTAATAGTGACTGCAGCTCCAATCTGAGTAAAGAAATTTAACGGTTTAAATATGATCATTGTCAACAGCACAATGTAGTGGTGTTCACCATTAGATGCAGTTTTATCAATATCTGCCCCATTTTCTACCACTTTATGTTCGAAAAAAAAATCAAGAAAAATATACACAACCGATTTTAAACAAAAAAAGTCAGAGCAAAACCGGTAGAGAAAAAAAGCGTGGGCTTTTAAGCTGTTTTAGTGAATTGGCGTGTTCAAACTAATTAATAATCAATTATATTAGATTAGGTAAGCTAAGGTAGCTTTAATACTTGTCTTATTGATTTACTTCGTAAGCGCTTTCAATATGTATTTGTCTGCTTGGCAACAAATTCAATTTACCAAAATAAATAGCGTGCACTTAGAAAAACACTACTCGCATGCAAATTAGCATTTTCTAATATACCCACAGGCGTAAAAGTATTATTTGTGTAGACAGTACCTACTTTATTTTTTCCAAAATTATCATAAAAATAACCTAGCGTTAGCCAAAAATCATCTTGGACCTGATAATCAATTCCAGCACCCACATTATAACTAAAATCACCCGTTAGATTAGTAGAGCCTCCCAGTTGGTTGGCAAAGCTTGACGAATTAACAAAGAGTTGACTAATTCTATTAAAGGAGGCACCTAAACCTAGCGCAACATAAGGCATAAATCTTTGCCATTTATAGATATCTGCTTTGGTCATCAGCAGCCAACTTTCCTGTTGCAATCGATAGTTATAACTAGTGGGTGCTGGATCGACACTCGGCGTCTGTGAGACACCAAACACATTGATAGGTGACGTATAGCGGTGTTGTAATCCCATATTCACACTAGGAAACCATGGATTGTTATCCTGAGCCCATCGATAACCTATTCCCACAAAGAAAAAAGGTGTACTGTAAGAATTCCCTGTTTTCAGATTTCCTAATACATTCCCGTTTGAACCGATCAAAAAACTATTACTACTTGCATAATCGTAGGTTTTACCAACGCCTAGGTCAAAATATAATCGGTGCGGATGATGACAATGAGATTTAGAATAAGACGTAGATGCTGCATGGAGAATATTCGGCACTAAGCATAGTATTGAGATCCAGCCCGTTATTACCTTCCTAGAAAAATTCATTCGACCCTCCTTAGTAATCTATTGCTAATGAGTCCAAATATAGGCTTAAAGCACTATAAATAAGTTAATCGTCTTTAAAATTTTTTACTATAAAAATGACAGTAAGGTTGTTTTTTGTTTTTTTCATAGTAATTTTGATGGTATTCTTCAGCTTTCCAGAATGTAGTTGCCGGTGTAACTTTAGTGACTATTTTAAAACCCTTTTCTTTTAAAATATTAATCAATTTTATAACGATTTCTTTTTGTTCAGGAGTTGTATAAAAAATTTCAGAACGATATTGCTCTCCTGCATCGGGTCCTTGTCGATTCAATTGTTCTGGGTCATGAATTTCAAAAAACCGCTTAGCTAAGGTTTCGTAATTTACTTTGTGAGGATCAAAAATAATTTCTACCGCTTCGGCATGTCCGGTAGGTTGCGTACAAACTTGTTCATAGGTCGGATTAGATGTTTTTCCACCAATATATCCAGACCTAACTGAAATAATGCCTGGAAATTGCTTCATTAAATGTTCTACCCCCCAAAAACACCCTCCGGCAAAAATAGCTGTTTCAGTCTGAAAATTAATTTTGGCTGGAATTTTCTGTAAATCTTTGGAAAGTTCATTTTTAGGAGTAAATTCTAGCGATATAGAATTAACACAATGTCGAACATTCTTTGACGTCAGGCCTTCACCCGTAAATACATGACCAAGATGTGCTCCGCATTTTGCATAGGTAATTTCAGTACGATGCCCATCTGGATCAGGTACTCGTTTAACTGCGTCGGGTATTTCTTCATCAAAGCTAGGCCAACCCGATCCAGAATCGAATTTAGCAGAAGAATGATATAACAATGCGCCGCATTGTTTACAGATATAATCTCCTTTTTCATTAAATCGGTAATACTTGCCTGAATAGGCAGGCTCAGTCCCTTTCATTAAAATAACTTTTTTTTCCTCAGGCGTTAGTTTTTTCATGATAATTTTAGGAAGTTCTCCAACAAATACTTTCGTAAAGTATAGATCAAATCTAACACATTACATTCTGTTCAATCTTATTTTTGAAAAACATAAAAAAACCCGCTAATGGAGCGAGTTTCTCATTAAACTCATTTTACTAATTTAAGCCACTTCAGCTAGGTTAATGGTACGTTGACCTTTTTGCCAATTACAAGGACAGAGTCCTCCGTCTTGTAAAGCATGAAGTATACGTAATACCTCTTCAGGATTACGTCCAACACTTAAATCAGTCACCATATTAAAGCGAATAACGCCTTCTGGATCGATAATAAAGGTTGCTCGTTGGGCAACACCCGCATCGTTATCTAATATTCCTAAATCATTGCATAATTCACGTTTAATATCACTCAACATAGGGAATGATAGATCACGTAAATCATCGTTATATTGTCGCCAGGCGCGATGCACAAATTCACTGTCGGTACTACCACCTAATAATACGGCATTACTTTCTTTAAATTTAGCATTGAGATCATTAAATGCCACAATTTCAGTAGGGCATACAAATGTAAAATCTTTAGGCCAAAAAAACAGTACTAACCACTTGCCGGGATAAGATGCATGAGTAATCTCAGTAAAAGCCTTGCTGATATCAATATCAACCGTAGCTGTGAGCTTAAATTCAGGTAATTTATCCCCTACTTTTAGCATTGACATATCGTTATTTTCCTCTCATTTCATTTATTGAGAACGCCGGCAATTAGTTTTTTGCAGGCCATCTATTGATAATTTCTAGAATTAGCTCAGGTCAAACAATAAATCCATATTTACTATATACACCTGAATATTGAAACTATCTGCCCGATTATAACAGTCCCATCTCTATTAAAGAAATGATTTTTCTCTATCTAATTGATAGTTATTTTCAATGGATTCTTTTGTAAATAGCGCTGTTATTAATTCAATAAGAGGCTGATTTTTTTTAGGAGAAATTATCTCAATAGAAACTAAATCCGCTATAATTTGCTTTTTAAGATTTTTTAGGTGATTTTCCCTCTCAATTGAATCCTGCCAAAAATCGATATTTTCATTATCGCAGACATCATCTTGGATCTGGAAAGCTAAACCTATATTATTACCCACTTTTTTTAAGGTCAAAAGACTATTTTCTGGCAAATCAGCGACTATAGCCGGTAACTGCAAAACAGCCACGAATAACGCCCCGGTTTTTAAGGAATGGATATTTTCAGTACTCGATTTATCTAAACAACCAGAGCCATTAAAATCCATCGCCTGACCCGCCACCATACCCCATGGTCCAGCCGCTTTTACCAATATATTAAGCATTTTTATATTTTTATCCGGTGGTAATGGGGCTTTAAGAAGTACATCGAAAGCTAAAGCTTGTAACGCATCACCTGCCAATAAAGCCATCGCCTCGCCAAATTGTTTATGACAGCTAGGCTTTCCTCGACGCCAATCATCATTGTCCATGCATGGTAGGTCATCATGAATCAATGAATAGGCATGAATCAATTCAATCGCACAGGCTGCATGGTCTAAATCCTGCAAGGATAGCCCCAAAGTAGTGCCTAAAGTATAGATAAATAAAGGCCTTATGCGCTTTCCACCATTTAAAACTGCATAATACATCGCTTCATATAAGGGTTTGGAAAGCGGAGAAGGATTTGACAAACAATCCGTTAATAAGCGATTAAGGCGTTCTTGATAACTTAAAAAATCAGTTTTTATGTTCACTAGGCTAATTCTTCATTTATTTCAAAAGGTAGCAGTTCTTTTTTCGGGCTGGAATCTGTGTTAGTCAAAATTTGTATTTTTTGTTCGGCATTTTTTAAAGTCACTTGGCAGTCTTTTAATAAACTCACGGCCCGACTAAATTGCTCGAGAGAATCTTCTAAGGTTGAATTGCCTCGTTCCATTTGCTCAACAATTTTTTCAAGTTCTTGCAAACCTTTTTCGAACTGAAAAACCGTATTTTTTTTTGTCTTAGGCATGAAAGTAACCTCATTTTTTATCGATGCTTAGATAACTGCATTAGCTACAAACTTTTAGACAGGCAAAATAATCCTGATAATTATGCGAGTCCAATAAAGTGATGTCAAATAAGGACAATAATTGTTACCCTATCCATGGAATTATAAGTTAGGAACCAGGCGCTTGAATATTTTTATCCTGCGATGGAAATTTTTCAGAAGCTACTCATTTGCCTCCCTCATGGGTAAACTCCAATTTTAGCTTGAGCTAGACATGCGTCAGGGAAAGAACACTCTAGTTCTCTAGGAAACTAATCGATGTTTTTAAAAAAAATTTTAGTTTATTTGGGTCTACTATTCTCATCCTCATTGTGTTGGGCAGAGGATGTACACGAATATCATTTAAAAAATGGATTAACTGTGTTGGTTGAAGAAGATCATCGCGCCCCGATAGTGATCTCAGAAATCTGGTACAAAGTGGGTAGTAGTTATGAACCTAATGGAATAACAGGGATCTCACATGCTTTAGAGCATATGATGTTTCGAGGAACAAAAAAATTTGGACCCGGGGTGCTTGAAAAAATTGTCTCTGAAAACGGAGGAGAGCAAAATGCATTCACAGATTCAGATTTTACTGCTTATTATCAAAAATTTTCTGCAGATAAATTAGCCGTTAGCTTTGAATTAGAAGCCGATAGAATGCGAAATTTATTACTACGTCCACAAGATTTTCTTAAGGAAATTCAGGTGGTGATGGAAGAAAGACGCATGCGGGTCGACGATAACCCTCAAGAAATTTTGTTAGAACGACTTAACGCTGCTGCTTTTGTTGCAAGTCCTTACCATCATCCGGTCATCGGCTGGAAAAACGATCTCCAAAATATGACCGTGGAAGATTTACGTAAATGGTATGAAACCTGGTATGCACCGAATAATGCAATACTCGTCGTGGTCGGTGATGTAAAACCTAATTTAGTTTATCAACTCGCACAAACTTATTTTTCTAATTTGAAACCTATTACTCTCCCTAAAATAAAACCCGAAAAAGACTTATCCCCTTTAGGCGAAAAGCGTCTCATCATTCATACTCCTGCTCAGTTACCTTGGTTGGTGATGGCTTATCCGGTGCCCGTTATTAAACAAGGTTTGAATAGTCAGGATCCTTATGTTTTACATCTTATTGCCACATTATTATCAGGGGGAAATAGTGCTCGTTTTGCCAAAAATCTTGTCCGCGATCAACAAATAGCAGCAGATGCTAATGCATTTTATAATCCAATAAGTCGCTTAGACAGCTTGTTTTTGTTGCAAGCCACACCAACATCTGGGCATAGCTTATCAGAACTTGAATCAAGCTTATTACAGCAAATCAAGCAATTACAAACCTTTAGTGTAAATACTGAAGAACTGGCACGCGCAAAAGCACAAATAGCTGCTGACAAAATATACCGAGAAGATTCTATAACTGCAAAAGCGAATGAACTTGGAAGTTTAGCAGCAATTAATTTGCCCTGGCAAATCGAGCGCGATTATCTAAAACATATTAATGCTATCACTCCACGTCAAATACAAGCTGTTGCCAATAAATATTTGCTTACTTCGCATTTGACTATAGCTTACTTACTTCCTTTATCCATCAATACGGCTGTTCCCGATTCTAATTCTTTATCCGTTATAGGGTCTTTGCATGCGCGTTAAACCTTTTTTTTATTTTTTGACTTTCTTATCAATATTTATTCTTGGTAGTGCACAAGCTGAAATTTCACCCGTTATTCTAAAAATTGAACATTGGTCTACTAAAAATGGCGTACCTGTTTATTTTGTTGCTAAAAACGAAATACCCATTATAGATATTGGTGTATTGTTTCATGCGGGTTCTGCTCAAGATAATAATTCGCCAGGAATAGCTTTATTTACAGCCCAAATGCTAGATCAAGGCACACAATATCTAAATGCAGATCAAATTGCTAATCGTTTCGAAGCGGTGGGTGCTCATTATAGCGCTAATACTAACCAAGATATGACTGCCTTAAATTTACGCTCACTTAGCGCCCCACAATTCTTCAATCCAGCATTGAGCAACTTTTCAGTTTTACTTAAGGATGCTACTTTCCCTGACCTTGCAATAAATCGAATAAAAAAACAAATGTTAATCGCCCTACAACAAGAAGCGCAGACACCTAGCGCGATTGCCGCTAAAACCTTCTATAAAAATTTATATGGGCTGCACCCTTATGCTTCACCTATATTGGGAAATAAAATGAGTATTGAGCAACTATCCCAAAAAAAATTATTAAATTTTTATAATGACAATTATGTTGCACAGAATGCCATGATTGCTATTGTAGGAAATACCACCAAAGCTAAAGCAGTTGCTATAGCTGAACAGCTTTCTTCCATGCTGGCGAAAGGAAAAACTACTCTCTCTACCAATCCACCTATCTCTCCGCATTTAAAAAATCATATTGTAAAAGTTCCATATCCGTCCAAACAAACGACTATTTTTTTAGGTCAAATCGGTATTGCTGTAAACGATCCAGATTATTTTCCACTTCTTGTGGGTAATCAAATTTTAGGTGGCGGGATCCTTACCTCAAAACTTTTTAATGAGGTTAGAAATAAAAGAGGTTTATGTTATGGCATAAACAGTGGATTCAAGCCCTTACAAGCCGCTGGTCCTTTTTTTATAATATTACAAACACGTCGAGATCAAGCGGCTAAAGCACTCACTTTAACTCAACAAACTTTAAAAAATTTTCTAGCTAAAGGACCCACTTCTCAAGAAGTAAACGGGGCCAAACAAGCTCTTGTAGGCAGTTTTCCGTCTTCTATTGCAAGTAATGAAGATATTCTAACTGCTATGGAAAAAATTGGTTTTTATCAGCTACCTTTAGATTATTTAGATTCATATCAACAAAAAATTAATTCCGTTGGCTTAGAGCAAATTAGGCAGGCATTTCAAAGGATTAAACCAGAGAAAATGATTGTCGTCATGGTAGGAAAAAATAATTATAACGGATGATAAATCGTCCTACTTATATATTGATAGGTATCTACTACTATAATTGGTGGCACATTGGGGAAAAACATTACTTGATCTTGGGCTGGGTACACAACAGGGCAAAGTTGAGGGTGATTATTACAAGCATTATTTTCTATAGGACCAGCTTGCATTATTGCTGGGTCACTTAAACAAGAACCCTCTGGTTGAGACAACTGATTACTATCAATATTAAATGGATCTATATGGCTTATAAAAAAATCGTATCTACTCTTTGTCGTGTTTTTCTTTAAATCAGCTTTAGATTGTCTTTTATTTGCCTCTGCTATTTTCAAACGTGTCTTAAGCTTATTACATTCATCAGTCCATCTAACAACTTCAGTTGCTGAGCAATGTTCGCTGCAATTATCAGTATTCGCACCTTGCGAACATAAAAAGTTTTCGACGCTTGGTACAAATTTTTCCGATTGTTTTTCACTTAAATTTCTTACAGGATTTTTTTCTACTTCCTCTTTAATCGACTGATTGGAGTGTAAAATAACAACTTTCTTGTCGTCATCCTCAGATTTTTTTTCATTTACATAATCCTGTATCTTTTTTTCCTCACTTAAAACCTTGCATGCTTTTTCGTAAGAATCAGCCTGCTCAATAATGAGATATAACTTAATTACTCGATCATCGGCATCACATTTAATCAGACTAATTAATTTTTCTAACCAACTTGATTGCTCTTTTAAACGGATGTAATTATTAGATAGATTTCCATTTATTTGAGGTTTTACTTCATTATGGTATTTGTGATATTCATTTATTATTGGATTAACTTGATTGATCAAATCTTCTATCAATGAACAGGAACGTACATGCTGTTTGTGCAATTCAATTAATTTCTTTTTATAATCTTTTTTATTTATTAAATCATTTTTAATTATCAGCTTTTCTACTATTTCTAATAGTTTTGGTAAACTCACCTTTGTTAAATCTTGCATTTCATCAGCATTTTTCAAACCACTTAAATTCGATGAAAGTTTCTGTATTGAAGCAGTAATTTGTCCCATAGCAGAAGAAATTTTTTGGCAAGATCCACGTACATCTTGTGTAGTCTCTTTTATACAATTTAAGCTCTCAGATAGATTTTCTGACAAGGTACTTAATGTATCAACCAGGACTTGAATGGATTTATTATTTTCTATTTCTAGCTTTTCTTTAAATGTAGCGTTCGTATTTTTACTTATTTTTTCGGATTTAGATTTATTGATAAATTTATGTCTTTCAATTTTTTGATATTCTACTTCGTATATTTTTTGTTTTTTTTCTAAAGATTTAAATGAATCCACTAACAAAGTTTTTTCCGGCATAGGAACCGAACTCGTCGCTAATTTTGGGAGGAGGAAAATCTCTAAAGTTTTTGTATCCGATAAGATACGTTTGAGGTGTTGTATTGTTTCTAAAAATAACTTTATTTCTTCAAGAGTGTTTTTTTTATGCTGATTATATTCAGTTATATTTTTAAAAGTTATTTCAACAAATTTTTTTATTCTAATACTTATTGTTTTCTCTAAAACTTCTAAGGATTTTAATTTAAAAT
>X36_Agile_Frog__coassemble_41_pt1 | contig 11309 bp, 8 predicted proteins | sample X36_Agile_Frog__metabat2_low_PE_001 | metagenome-assembled genome bin X36_Agile_Frog
GATAAATGATCTAGGAAATAATTTATTGATCCTCTATACTCAAGAACGTGACGTAAAATAAATCCAATAAAAGGAGATAGATATATGATTATTGAGACGTTAACCGCATTTAGTGCAGTTAAAATCGTATGGGAATCACTTGAAATTTTGCATATGGTGCATGTGGGTCACATAACTGGCAAAGCCAGTTATAAAGGTGGAAGCGCTGTTAAAAATGCCATACAACAATATCAGCTAAAATTGCAAGATAAAAAAAATCCAGCTCAGCAACTTGAGAGGGAAGCAAAAACACTCTAAGATTTTCAGGCTACTGGTGATGCGGCTCAAGCTATTTGTGATATTAATAATGAAGCACGCGCTTATCTGAGTAGACTGAAGGATAGTGTCGATAATTTAAAGAAGGCAAAAGACTATTTTGTAGCAATCTATACCAATTTAACAGAACTTGTTAATGCTTTGGTGGCTGGTGGAAATTGTCAGTTTTCATCCCAGTTATTAGAGTTTAAGAGTAACTTTGAATCCTTTAAAGATGAGTTTAATCTATTTTCACTTTCAATTGAACCTCCGCCACGTCAAGTATTGTATATTGCTGATTTGTTATCTGGAATTAAAGTTATTGAACAGTATAATGACCGGTTAAAAACAATTGAAACTTACGCTGATTTACTTGAAGAAATAAAACAAAAAATTACTGACCAATTTAAGAAAGGTTTTGATGTTATTCCTACCTTGCTACCTTCGACAAGCTCAAATGCTTTTTCTTTTGAACAATTACAGCGAGACATAAAACAGTGTTTAGGTAGCCCAGATCAACTGTCGGAAACCATGCATGCGATCCTGCCAAACAATGCAAAACTTGCTGTTATCTGTACCGATATCACTCAAATATCTGAGACATTTAAACAGACACATAAGGCAGAACAAGAGATAGTGCAAGCCTGTGAATTGAAAAACAATCCAAACTGGGCTCGTTTGCTGACGAAAGCGGAACAAATTGAAGTTGGACAACGTATTGTTCTCCATGCAATGAATGAAGCCGTTCATCCCGAGGAAAAAAAATTGACGCTTGCCAAAATTTTCTTGCGGCAACATGTTTCTAAATATTTAATAAATCAAATTGAAATCAGTCAGTTTTCTCATGAGATGGCTTGTGTTTTACGTAGTTGGCAAATTAAAAAGTGCGAACAAATGATTCAATTTCTCAGCAGATTGACTCAAGGAGGAGTGTTGCCGAACGCTGATCTTGATGGGCTACTCGAGTGGCTCAAAACAAAAAGAAAAATTCAAAATTCAACTGCATTTTTCACTGAAGTTTTAGTTTTACCTTGTTGTTTCAAACATCGTAGCATTGAATCAGCATTAGCCAATTTTAAAAGTTTAGCGCCTGATGAAAGCGCAAAAATTATTCAGCAGCATCTTGATAGTCATTGGGGTGCTATTTGGGACGAAAATGATACGTTAATCCAGTTACCTAAATCATTTGATTCAAGTATTCTTCCGAAGGATCGTCGGGAACTCGAAAATCAATTTCAAAATCCCAATGTCGTCTCTTCTGTGATGTACAAACTAGCCCAAGCGCTTATAGTTGATCTCCAACAATTAAAAATAAAATTGGAGAATCATCTCACTGATCATTTAGATGTGATGCTTAGCTCCTTTAAAAATAAATTACAAGAAGCCTTCGATACACAGAAAAATCAATTACATGAAGCGGGCGTGTCTCGTATTAAGAAAGCTTATTTATATATTCCTGCGATTACTTCTCCAAGCAACAGTTTATATCCTTATTTGTACCAAGCTGGAACGATCAATGAAGTGGAAAAAAAGCAACAAGTGCCAACTCAAGATGATTTATTGTATGTTATTTATAGAGGCGTTGATCCAAATGGAGTTTGTTATTGGAAATCTTCTTCTTCACAACCCTATTCGCAATCTAACCAACTTTTGTATTATTTTTTTCCCGATTACCAAAATGACTCGAGAATGAAAGCTTGGATTTATGCTTGTAGAGACTGTCAAGTTAGCGCCATGCCTATGCTTTCACATTTATTTTCTCCTACTGAACGTCCCTTAGCATTAGGAAATACACCTGAAGAAAATACGTCTAAAGTACAGGCGGATATAAAAAATAGTCTTTCCATACAAGCTATATTAAGAGACCCCACAGAAGTATCCTCTATTGCAACTCACAGTAAAGCACTAAACGGTGTAGCACCAAAAACGGCTCAGGAAACTGAAACTGTCCTTCATGAATTAGCGAATTATTTTATGATAGCTTTAGTGAGAGTCAACCCAGAGTACCGCAATGAGTTGCCACTCAAGAAGCAATTCGAATGCTTAGTTAAAAATTTTTTTAAGTTTGGTGAGAAAATCGGAGAAGAGCGATTGGAGAGCGTGCAACTCTATATTGGTGATTTATGTGCTGTACTATCGGCAGCAGATGTAAACGCCATTAATAAGGCTTTAGATGATTTTAAATCAAATCATGAAAACAGACTTGAGATAGCTCAAAAGATCGATAGTAGTACTTTATACACGATTATGAAAAAAGCATTTGATGGTCCTATTTCATACATTATAAATAAAGTCAATGAAGTATACCAAAAGGAATCTAGGGAAGAAGAAACGAAGTCAGAAAGGATAGTGGGGACTTTGCACGAAAATATAGAAAAAGTGAAACAAGAAAATGAAATTTTGAAAACTGAGCTAAGGGAAACTAGAGATCAGCTAAAGGAATCTGAAGCTCAGCGAGCGATAGATAAAGAAGCGATGGAAGCCCAGCGAGAGCGAGATAAACACGCAATGCAAGTCCAGCGAGAGCGAGATAAAGCAGATTCAGAAGCTAAATTAAAGGAACTTGAAGAAAAATTTGAAGCTAAATTGGATAAATTATATTCTCTTTCAGTTCAACATCAACAAACATCAACTCACCCTGTATCAGATGCGAACATTTCAGGAACTAGTAATAATACTTATTTATTTAGACATTAGTTAAAGGAGAAGGGTATATAGGAAGATATGTTGAGCCAGTTACTAAATCAAATGGATGAATATCTCTCCAGTAAGCCATTTAAACGTCGCTGGTGGTCGAGGGGTTGGATAGTCTATATGACTATCCAACCCCCTTTAACCAAAGACTACCCTTTATGGAAACGTAATAAAGATGAACTTCGTCTATTACGTTTATTTGATTTAAGCCCAGAAGAGTTAGAAAAAAAAATAGAGCGTTACTGGAAAAAACCACGTTGGCGGCGTTGGTTTGCTTCTTTTGGGATGAACAAAAAAATTGATGTCTGGAATTATTATCAACGCTGTTTGGCCTACCAAGCAGTGCGTTCAGATCAATTCATCGAGAGTAAGAGTGAGCCAATATTAGAAGGTTTATCCATGGTCTTACACCAATCTAATCTAAAATTTGAAGCGTATTTAGAAAAACATTGTCATAACCTAAACTGGGTAAAAAAGCATTCTTTGAAAGAAATTAAAGCTTATAAACAAAAGTTAAAAAAAATATTTTTGAGTAAGCTAAATAAATCATTGCAACAGATTAGGACAGAAGGGGATCGATTTATTATAAAACAACAAGCTGAGCAGGAATTTCAGCAAGTCGAGGGATTTATGTTTCATTATCATAGTCTATGGCTTAACAGCCTTTTTCCGCGTATTACTCCTTCTAATGGAAGGCTGGAGGTAGGAGTTGATGCTATTCAAAATGAAAGTTTGAGTAAAAATACAGAACTTAGCTTAGCGGATAATAATTATTTACCAACTATTCCCTCATCATCATCACCTATCCCAAGAACAACAATTTATCAAACGGATATATCATTACATCGATCTAAAGAGTGGATACGGGCGCAAAGAGAGCGATTAAATTTATTGCTCCAAGAAGGTTCTATACAGAAAGTGGAAGAGCTATTACAGGCTGGTCTTAATGATATTAAAATGATTACTGAGCTTCATTTGGGCTTTTGCGATACGATGCTTTCTGATGTTCATGATAAAGAGGAGGGGTATCATAAGTTCTTAAGCTATTTGGAAAATTTACAACGTCAACTAAAGCCTTTATTACAAGGAGGGATGCTTTTATTCCATCCTGATCATGTACTGAATCTAACACATTCTCAGGCGATGAAGGAGCTGATAACCCGCTATAGTCAAACTTATTTGGAGCAAAGCAGGTGTTATTTAGATACCTTAAAAAATTATCATCTACGTATCGAAGAATTTTATCTTTTTGAGCAACAAAAATTGAAAAGGCAACAGTTAATGGGAGAATGCTCTGATCTCGCACGACGTATTCAGGAGTTAGCCCAATCAATTAAAGAATTGAAAGAATCACTCAAAGAGTTTGCTAAAGAATTGAGAGAAGTCGAAGCTAAAAGAGCAAAAGATAAAGAAGTAATGGAAACTCGGCGAAAGCGAGATAAAGAAGCGATGGAAGCTCAGCGAGAGCGAGATAAAGCAGATTCAGAAGCTAAATTAAAGGAACTTGAAGTTAAATTTGAAGCTAAATTGAATAAATTATTTTCTCATTCAACTCAACATCAACGAACATCAACTCCCCCCGCATCAGATGAAGAGATGCCGAAAGCTAGCAACGTTCATCTCTATAAACCTTAGTTTAAAGGGATAATAATATATTAGGATAAGGAGCTTCCATTTTTTTTAACATATTATTTAATGTATTAATATGTTTTGATGAGTCTGTCTTAAAAAATAGAAAGTTACCTGTACATGCTTTATTAACTAACTGTCCTGTACCTAATGTAGCCATTAATATCAATAAATTACCTAAAATTTGTTTATAACCTCGATGTTTATCTAATTCAGGTCGTTCTTGATTAATGATATCCGAGTATGTTTCTTTATAAGTTTTATAGTCAATTTTTTTTTCTGTAAAATAGTCATAATTTAAACTCCGTAACAAGCGAACTACGTTGGCAGCTTTGCAATAGGCTAGGATATGGTCACGATCGAGTAAATTTTTAGCTTTATTTTCAAGTTTATCTAGCTGTAGATTTATCTGAGTATAAATTAATGTTTTTTCCGGATTTATAGCATCTTTTTTCTGATTTTCTACATCATTTTTGTAGCTGCTGCTTTGTGTTTGCTCTTGCAATGTGCTACCTAAACTATCTAATTCAACATTCTTATTAGCTTCTGCAAGATCAATACTTATGCTGCTTTCAGCAAGGGCATCTATTAAGTTTTGTTGCAATTCGGGGTTAGGAAAACTGTTTAATACACTATCTCGAAGATCTGGATCTTGTTGCAATGTTTTTATTACATTTCGGCGAACTTGAAGAAAAGCTTCTGGTGTAACAGGGCCACCAAAAATATCTTGGGTTTGTACATCGGGTGAAAAAAGATATTTCATGGTATAGCGTTCATTCCATGGGATTTGTAGATATCGCTCGGGGGTAATAAAACCGTTAATAATAGCTTGCCGCCCATCAGGTGAAAAGAGATATTGCATGCTATAGCGTTCTTCTGGAGACATTTGTAGATATTGCTCGAGTGTAATAACTCCGTCAGCAATAGCTTGTTTAGTATAGTGATCTCTTAATGAAAGCATTACATTTTTTCGTTCATCCCGTGGGATTTGTAGATATCGCTCAGGGGTAATAAAACCGTCAATAATAGCTTGCCGCCCATCAGTTAAAAAAAGATATTGCATGCTATAGCGTTCATTCCATGGGATTTGTAGATATTGCTCGGGTGTGATAACACCATCAAGAACTGCTTGATCTATTAATTTTTGATAGTTTTCGAGCATAGTGAATGTCCATTAAACGTACTATTATTTTAATATATCATAAAATTTAAAATTAAAATCAAGAAAAAAGTATTATACTTATGATTTGGATCCGCGCGTCCCCGTATAATATGGCTGCCGATAATCTTTCTTATCGGATGTGATTTTTAAACGGGCGAGTTCTAGCGTTAAATGCGACAAGCCTAAAAAATACTCATTTAATTAATAACTTACATCAGTTTGACATAGCCTTCTTTTCAGTATCAACTAAATGATCGCTTGCTGTCCTTTCCTTTTTTTCTGGAAAAGACTTAAAATAAAAAATGTTATTAAAACTTGTTAATGTCGACTTGTTTTTTAAAGTTTCATCTAAATCTGAAAAAGGTATAATTTCCTCTTCAGAATAAGTTACTGGAACTATTTTATTAATTAGACTTTTATCTTTATTTTTATATTCCATTTCTTTTTCTATAGTGACTTCTTTGCTATTAAAGTAAAAATTACAAAAAATCTTACTTCCGTATGTATCTATAAAATTTTTTGAGAAAGGTGTTATAGGATTTTTAATTATAGAATCAGAATCCCAGTAATCAATCTTTTTATACGCTTCGATATTAGACGCCTGTTTTTGCATACAAAATATTCGAAAATCTCTTTGAGAAAGTATAAGTATGTCATCCACTTTAATTAAGCTAAACAAATTACGAAAATAATCTATTTCGTTATCGGGGGTTACTATGGCTCTAATATTTACTCTTTCATACTTTCTTTCACTACCCATACTATGTACTGATTTTGCATATCCAATTCCATCGCCTATAATAATTACACCAATACTACTTAATTGTTTATATAATCTACAAAATACTTCTGCATTATTTTCCTCAAAAAATATATCTAATTCATCTATATTAAATTTTTTATATATTTTTTTCAGTTTTTTAATAAAAACCTCTGAATCAAATGAGAATTTTCCTTTAGCAGCAGAAGCATATTCATTTAATAAATCTATGTCTGGAGCAGAACATTGTAAATACACAGTTGAAACAAAATTTTGCCATTCATTTCATTATGGTAGGTTTAATTAGGAATTTTTTTATTAAAATAACTCGCCTCGCCTGTTAAAGTAGGTATACCCATTTCTTTTCTTTGAGTACTTGGTAACAATTGTTTTCCCGTTAAAATAGCTAACAATAATGCAACACCATTAGTGGCATGAGCAGATAGAGTATCGCCATTAGCGCGATCGCTTCTCTCAAGTTTAATTTTACTAGCTTTAGATAAATTAGTATCTAAATTAAGATCTTTTAACCTACTAAGAATATCATATGTTTTTTTCAACTGAAGTATTATTTTTTCTTCTTCTAAATTAATCATTTTTTAATCCTAGCATTTCAAATTTAATTAATGGCTTAATCAATTTGACAGTTTTTCACTCAAGGCAACTATTCATAATTTTTCTACGATAAAATATTTCGCTCGGAGTATTATAGCTCAAACATTTCATCTTAAAACCCTCTTTTAACAGAAAGTCTCGCAATTTTTAGAGGCGCCTTTAATAAAAAATTAAGCCTTTTGTAATAAAATAGAATCATTCGATTATTAAGTAGGTGAATTTATGGAAAAAATAATTTCCTTTATGAAAATATTAGATTTTCCTGTTAAAGGCTGGGAAGGTATTTGTCAGGGCTGTGCGTTAATGGCTGCTCAGGCCTTTACTCTCGGGCCAAAAGAATATAATCGTTATCAAGAACGTTTAAAAAGGATAGAACAGATAATAGATAAATATCCTAATCTAACTGATTCACTTAAATTTGAGACTTTTTCAAAACGTTTAGACCGTTTAGTCAAGATATTAAAAACTCTCCCCTCAAATAATTTTCTCGATGAAGGTGAGGATGAACTCATAAGTATTCGAGCTTTTTTAGAAGGTATTGCAATATCTCAAAATCCTGGGCAATTTCAAGATGAATATAGTATTTTTCAACCCCATAAATCAAATATCAATCAAGTTGATACAAATTTAATAATAAAACTTGCACAAAGCAAACTATCAGAAGCTCGAGGTGGGTTATGTCAAGTAACTTCTTTTAGTGGTGTTTATAACTCTAAAGAAATGGAAACCTTTTTGGATTCGTGGCAAAACTATCTGCAAAAACAAAAAGAAGAAAAACCATATTACGCATTGCTAATGTATAATCGATTTCACACGTTTATGCTGGGGTATGATGTTGATAACAAAGTTTGGGTTCTTAACAATAATAGTGAGGTAATTAAATATGAATCTACACCGACAGTATTTAGTTCCTTAAAAAATTTATCTAGAAAACCTAACCATACCGCAGTATCTAAACTCACAAATGATATCTTCAACCTCCTTTCATTTGTTAACAATAGTGAAAAAGGATGGGTTTCTTATCCCCAAGAAACATTTATTGTAAACATAACAATTTATTCCATAAAGGAACAATTAATTTTAGCTGAATCGATTCTCAATGATACAAACTGGCAAGAAATTCACTCTGTGATACCTGAGAAGGCTAAATTTCAAGGAAAAGTCCATGATACTTGGCTTTATGTTGCCTCAGAAAGAGGTCATTTGGATACTGTAAAACAACTAGTTTCCCTTACAGACGATATAAATCAGCCTATAGAAAGTGGTGAAACTCCAATTTTTATTGCCGCACAAAACGGTCATGCGGAAGTTGTTGAAGAATTAATTAAAGCAGGTGCTAATATTCATAAACTCTCTTATGGAGTTACTCCGCTTTTCATGGCCGCACAAAATGGTCATTCCCATACTGTTAAATTATTGCTTAATGCCTATGTTAAAAATAATGCAAAATTTAAAATCAATGAAATAATCTGTGATATTTGTACGCCTCTTTTCGTCGCCGCACAAAATGGCCATACGGAAGTTATTGAGGAGCTAATTAAATTCGGCGCTAATATCGATAAACCTTCCAATAATGGCGATACTCCACTTTTTGTCGCAGCGCAAAATGGCCATGCTAAAGTTGTTGATGTATTGGTCAAAGCAGGCGTTAAGTTCGACAACTCTTCTAGTACCTCTACTCCCCTTTTCATGGCTGCACAAAATGGCCATACAGATGTCGTTAAGATACTACTTGATTTATACGTTAAACTTGATGCAAACCCAAAGATTGATGAAACAATAGGTGAGGTTTGTACACCACTTTTTATTGCAGCACAAAACGGCCATATCGAAACTGTCAAATTATTGGTTGAAGCAGGTGCCAATATTAATAAAACTGCCTTTAATGGCGCTACTCCTCTTTCCATAGCCTTGCAGAATGGCCATCCCGATATTACTAAACTGTTCAATAAAGTAGGCGCAGTTAGTGATGCAGCAACATGTAAGTTAAATAAAAAAAAGCAACAAACGTTATTTTTCGAGGCTAAGAAAACATTGCCAAGTAAATCCGTGAATTTACAAGATAACGAAAATCTTAAACCTGCCAAGGAATATCCTATGCTAAATTAAATTGTTAGCGAGCCCCATCTAATTTAGTTATATCAAGAAATTTATCCCATAACCAAATATTCAATTAAATTAACAAAAAATCGCTGGGCCAATATTTGGTCGATATTTCCACAAAGATAATATTAAAGCGATCAACATTAATAATGAATAAAACCAGAATAAAGCTGACCAACCTCTATGAAAGATTTGATGTAATGTACTAATCATATCAGCTGAGTAGTATTTAAGATTAATTGGCGTTAAACCAGATGCTAAAGGAACAAGTTTTGGAGTTTTCAAAGCATGCCATTGTGAAAAAAATTTCAATATCCAAGCTGAAATACTGATACCCACTGCACCAGCTAGTGTTGCATTTGTATAATATAAGCCAAATGCTTGACCACTAAATTTAGGTTTATGCCCCGTTAATGCGATATTATTCAACCCTGGAAATACTAATGAAAATCCAATACCAACCATTGACAAGCCTACTTCTAAATAAATATTAGATAAAGAGGCAGGCATAAAAGATAGCCACATACAAGCTATTAGCATGACTAGGCAGCCTAAGGTTACAGGAAGTAAAGAGTTAACTTGAGCAATCCACTTCCCTACTCCAATCGAACCAATACCCATTAATATCGTTAAAGGTAGAAGGAGTAAGCTAATTTTTAAAGGAGGGATTGCATAGATATTTTGTAAAGTGACGGGGAGAATAAATAAAAGGCCAATAAAGATAAATTGGCAAAACATACGAATAATATTCGCAAAAATATAATTTTTGTGACTAAATATCTTCTTGTTAAGTAAGGGGTGATCAACTCTGCCTTCGTGATGGAAAAAACAAATAAGGAGAGCAACTGAGATACTTAGTTGCCCTATTTTTTTAATTGTATTAACGTCTGCCAGATGATTTAAGGTATAAATAAAATAAAATAAACTACCTATTAATAATAAACTTCCAGTTATATCTTTGAACTGATTATCCCTTGCTTCAGGATTATCTTTGACAATCAACCATGGAATTAAGATAGCTATTAGCCCCAATGGAATATTAATAGCAAAAATTGCACGCCAATTCAGCCAATGTAACAATAATCCGCCAACCATAGGACCTGCAGCTATAGAGAAACCTGAAGCACTGACTACTAGTGCCATAGCTAAACCTTGTTTATTCTTTGGAAATACCTGAGATAAAATGATTATGCTCATAGGATAAGTCAATGCAAAACTAAACCCCTGAATAATTCGGGCTGATATAATTTCAAAACTATTTGTTGCGAGACAAGCTAATAAGGATGAAAGTATAAAAATAGTTAACCCGATAATAAAAATTTTACACTTACCAAAAGAATCCCCTAATCTACCCCCAATAACAAAAAAACAAGCTGAACTGATAAGATAACCATTGATAACCCATTCAACCATCCAATCTTTTAACTTAAATGTCGTTGTCATTTGTGGCAATGCTAAATTGACAGCAGTTGCATCGACATTTGCAATAAATATAACGATAAGCATCGCTAATAATACAGGCCATCGGTGAGTCGTGCTCATACTTTTAATACCGCACAACAATACAAAACTAATCCCGAAATGTGGCAGTATTGTTCGGAAAATAACAAGTCGTTATAGAAGTGATGTAAATTTACTTGAAGAAAAACTGATGAAGTCATAGAAGCTAAATCCCTGCTTTAGGCTGAGCCTACTCATTCAGTTGTTTAAAAAGATTGATCTTCAACCTTGAAAACTGATAAAGAAGCGCTAAAAACCTTAAAATTAATCCATTAAAAACAAATTTGGTTTCCAGAATTTATCTATTATACCAAAGACTTGATTAACTGAGTGGATCGCATTTATACCATTTAGGTAAAAAAATAAACAATATTTGTTAATCAAAGGTAAGACATATACGAATTAAATTTTAATGTCGATTAGTAAAAAACATAACTAATGCAACAAATATAAATTATAATTTAATTAATAACAAAAATTATATGGAAAATTACAATAAAAAGAGTAAAAAATGTTAGTAATTAAAAAAAACGTCTTTACCCTATCTAATAT
>X36_Agile_Frog__coassemble_42_pt1 | contig 10966 bp, 4 predicted proteins | sample X36_Agile_Frog__metabat2_low_PE_001 | metagenome-assembled genome bin X36_Agile_Frog
CTGTTGATTTGATAAATCAGATAATGTAAATATATTCATAGTTTCCTCCTAAAAAAATACCTCTATCGAGGTATAATGGGCAATCACTATACCCCACATTGCTTTTTTACTGCCATTATCATATCAAATTCTACCTCTATTTACAATTAATATATAATAAATAGCTGCTATATTATAAAAATATCTTTTCTAATTTATGAAAAAAGTATACAAAATATTTTTTCACCCATAGCTTTAAATAATAAAAAGGAAATACCAAAATATGGTTTTTTTAAGCTTTTATACGACATAATCATTAGAAAAAGTACTTTATTGAGAGACATGGACATTGAAAGAATGAAAAAATTTGGAGATATCTATCTTATGTTCATGGGATACCGTCCCGCAATAGTTATTACTTCTAGTGACCTTGCAAAGAAAGTGTCAAAAGAAATTGATATTTATGCAAAAAGTAACCCCATTGATCTTAATATGCCCTATTTTTACAAATGGGTAGGGAATAATAATATAGTTCTTTCTAACGGTAGTAACTGGAAAAGGCTTAGAGAAATAATACATAAACAATTAACTGCGACAAATGTTTATTTTCCAACGATGTGCAGAAAGAGTCTTGAATTAACAGAGCAGATTAAGAAAACAATACAATATGGGGTAAAATCTAAAATATTTCTTAACCGATGGCTTAAAGCTTTCTCTTTAGATGTTGCTGGAGAAACTTTGTTTGGATTTAATTTTAATCATTTAAAAGAAATTTCTAATGCTGCTATAGAAGCAATGGACTATATCATTAGTGAAATTTTTAATCCTCTAAGGGTTGCTTTCCCATTGGTAAATAGATTACCAACAAAAACCAATAAAAAATTAGATAAAAGTATTCAATATATTGATAATTTAGTTAAAATTATGAGGGATAAGTATTCGCATAATAAACCAATCGATGCCGATGAAAATCTATTAAAGAAGTTAATTAATGGGAATAGAGAAGAAAAACTTACTGAAGACGAATTGCGAAATAACATTATTACATTAGTTTTATCAAGTTATGAAACAACTCAGGTTTCTTTAGGTGGCGCTCTATATCATTTAGCAAAATATAGTGAGTATCAAAAATTAATTAGGGACGAATCTATAAAATTATTTCCTGATATCGATCAGGAAATGAAAGAAGCAGATGGTTCTTCCTATGAAAAATTTCAAAAATTTGACTTGTTAGAAAATTTTATTTTGGAAAGTTTACGTATTTATTCACCGCTTGCAAATCAAAATGCAAGAACAATTACCCAGAATACGCAATTAGGAGGATTTTATATAAGATCTGATATTTCTCTAATTATTAATATACATGCAATACATATGAATGATGATAGCTGGAACGAACCTAGTAGATTTAATCCTCATAGATTTTGTAAAAATAATAGGTATGATAAATTCTCCTTTCTACCTTTTGGAGCAGGACCTAGATTATGTTCAGGTAGAAATTTTACAATATTAGAACAAAAAATCGCGATATGTTGCTTATTAAGGAAGTTTGAAATTTCACTACCTAGTAATTTTTATAATGTTCCGATAAAAAGAACAAGCTTTACTGGTATACCAGAAAACTCATTCACGTTATTATTTGAACCTCTTTAAGTAGCTTAAATAAAGAATACATCAGCTATATAGTTAGCTAAAAACTAGTGGCTTAGTTAATTATTTTAATTTAACCCTTCAAGTTTGGTCTATATAGTTTAATGCAATTGAAAATGCTTCGATAAACCAAGGCGTATATTTTTCAGGTGTTTCAACTATTTCTCGTTCCAGTATTTCGATTGCTATCCATGTAGTATTTGAAATTTCATTTTTGTTGATATTTATTTTATTTTTACTAAATAAGCCAACATAGACATGATCATATTCATTTTCTGTCATACCATTATTAAAATTTACAATATAATGAAATTTACCTGCAAATGTGAGTTCAGTTTTAATACCAATCTCTTCAAATAATCGTCTTTTCGCAGCATTTTTTGTTTCTTCTCCTGGAAAAGGGTGACTACAGCAAGTGTTTGTCCATAAGCCGCCACAATGATATTTGTTAGGGTGACGTTGTTGAATAAGTAACTGAAGTTGATGGCTTTTTTTACGGAATATAAAAATAGAAAAGGCACGATGACAAAGACCAAGTTTATGTGCTTTTATTTTCTCGCAACTTCCAATTTCATTATCGTCCTTATCTACAAGTATAACTGAAGTATTAATGTACATGAATATCCATATTTAATTTAAAAATATAAATTAAAGTAATCTTTATAATTTTAGTGTAATAGATAATCGATATGCAATTCCATTTTCTATCGCCACAAGGTTTTGATATCTTGCACAATCTTGATGCCAAAACCCAAACCCACTATCCATATATCTAAGGTGATATAAATAGGTATTTAATCTTTCATAAAATGCGTTTTTCACTTTATTAAGCAATGATTTTGCTAAACTATCAAATCTCAAAACAGAATAGTCATGTATTTTAATTAATGCATAAAATGAATCGTTTAAACTTATTTTATTAAGATGCTTATGATATAAAACTAAATTTGAATATATTTGTTTATTATTCAAATCTTTTGGCACACTTACAATATCATTGACTATACAACATATTCTAGCTGCATTATCAAGTAATTCCTCATATTCTGGATCAATAAGAATTTCGTCAGGAATCTCTATACCAACTGCTCGCTCTAATGGAAGAGTATTCGGTCTTATACCCACAGTAAAAGATCTTAGTTTTAAAGCATCTTCAAAACTATGATGTGTTATATTTTTTCTAATTTTTTCCTCTTGTATCGCATATTTAGCCCATTCAAGCATCTTTTCTGAAAATCTTTTTCTCCAATTTTTACTTGCCCCCAATCGCTCATATTCGTTACCAATATGCAAGAATGCCTCATGGTAGCCAATGTTTTCTTCATAATCAGTCGATTCACCGGCAAGAGCTAATAGAGGATTAGCAATTTGGTTAACATCCTCTGCAATTTCAATGCAATCATCATCCCAAAGTAACCACATCGTTATGTATTTACAATACATTAATGCATGCTCATAGGCTGCCATAGAGTGGGTGTAACCCGCATAATGTCTAGGTTCCATATCTAGAATTTGCTTTAATTTTTTTTTATTTTTTATTAGCTTCAGTTTCGACATCCAACTGATAGTTTCATTTTCTATAGAAAATGAGAAAGGTGATAGCTTTACAGGAGCAAACCAAGATTTTGGGTAGGATACTAATAAGGTTAAAAATTCTTCACCACTAGAAAGACGCTTGCTATTTATTTCTCTTACGGCTATTTCCATTGAACACTCCATACTTTTTTATTAAATTTTTATCCTATTTGCATTTTCATTGCAATCTAAAAAATTATAAAACGTTTTATGAAAGTAACAAAACTTTAATCAAAAGTTAATTGTGTAAATTAAATTGTTAGCTGCTCTCTAAAATCAAAATCATTCTTACTCGTGGCATGAATCTAATTCAATATGCATGATGTTTACCCAAAAAGTTTAATATTTACGATAAATGAATAATAGCATGACGGACGCATTGGAAGGGGACACATAACTTATCTGTAAATAGGAGTTTTTTATTAAAAAATAAATATCGATTAATATTGTCTATAACTAACATTACTTTACTCTATGAGCAAGTTGCTTAGATTTGGATAGCACTTGAAGATCAGTTTTTTCTTGAATAGTCCTTCTGATAGTGATTCACCCGTTAAACTGAGCCCCAAAAATCTTAGATTTCATTTTATCTAATTGTTTTTCGTTTTTCTTAGAAATTTTATTTAATTTTTTATCAAAAGAATACAATACCGGGTTTCGTAAAAATTTCCGCGCAGCCCATTGAAAAAGCACAAGTGTTTTATTAAAATCAGGTAAAACATCTATGCGTGAAAATTGCGTTGAGTCTTGATTTGGTTTGTGCTGCGATTTAGACTCACTTTGTTGATAGCTTAGTCTCGGTTGAGCTTTTATAGCATCTTTAAATATTTCTTTATGGGTTAAGAAGTTGCTTGCTGCACCCGCAGCAAACGAAATTTTTTTATCCTGAACAGAGGTATTTTTTAAAAATTTATTTTTATTTACAGGTAAATTTTCAATTTGTAACTTTACTGGTGATTTTAGGGTATGTTGAGCAGAATGTTTCGGAATAATTTGCTTATGATAATTTCGATTATTTTTAGTGTAAGTTAGATACTTCTTTTCTAGATTGAAATTAGATTTCTTCTTCTGTGCAGATATCGGACTCCTCTGCCTTTTACTGTTTCTCTGATTTAACCTTTTTTTAACACGCGAAGTTACTTTTTTTGATGAAAAATCTTGGTGTTTTTTTGAGTAATGATCTGCAATCATTAAAATGCGATCCTCGTCAAACGCCTTACTTAATTTCGGTTTACTCTGCGGAAAAAAAGACTGGTTAGTTAGTTTATTTCCATTCTTAAAAACTGATTTTTCTATGTTTATAGCTACTGTTTCTTCTTCTTCAGTGTGTACTTGGCGTCGCGGACGTCTGTGTAATATTCGCTGAGGCGGCAGTTTATTAATAGACGGTACTGTTGTACTCATTAAGTTTAAAGAGGAAGTTATCTGGTCGTTGATGTTTTCGGATTTTTCAAAATCAAAAAAAGATGCATGCTCTATTTTTACTTGATAATCTTGCAATAGCAATTCCTGATCAAAGAATCGCAAAGTAGCAGATAATATCTTTTTTTTCATTTCAGTTATTTTATAATCAACAAAAATTATTGTGCAGATGTCAGAGGATGCGCTCAACATATTAGTCAGAATAAGATCCTTTTCGTTATGAAGAAAAATAAAATTACCTATGTTTTTTTGTATGATAATTTCTGCTTTCTCTCCAACATCTTTATTTGTAATGACTATAATTTCTTTATCTTCAGTAAAAACTAAAGGGGCTTCTTGCAAATTCCAAACTTCAATCTCCTCATCCATCAAAATTTCAATATTGTTAGGAATAGAATTATCGATAAAAATATCGATTTTTTGATACCAAGTATCATTATCCAGAACTGTGTTTTTTAATCGAACAGTCACCAAAGAAGAGAAACAGTTTATATTCTGCATATAATGAGAGGGTGAGTAAATTGCGTTAATCAATGTCAAAAATAAATCTCTCCCTACCCGAAATAGACGAGGAAAAATAATAGCATCGGGGTAGATTTGTTTATATTTTTTCACTAGTTCACGAAAATCCAAAGTATCTCTGAGTTCTGTTAACTCGTTATAATCTTCTCTTAACGTATCATAAAGTGTAATGGGCGCAAGAGGAAATTCAGGATCTTGGCTAGGCAATATAATGTAAACATTTTCTCCACCATTACCCACTAAATGACTTTCAAATAAACCATTAATATAAAAAATTTCGTGCTTTGTTCGCCCAATCGAAATCGTAGTATTGTTGAATAACTGAAGTGAAAAAGTTTTTTCTAAACGATTCGCCAATTCTGAAAATAAATTAATTTTTTCATCTATGGTTTTATTATTAGCTATCTTTTCATGTAAATAAATCTGCTCGTTATTTAACAATTTCATTTCATAATCTGGAAAAAAATAAGATACATCTTTTGCATAATCTAGCTCATTTTTTGTTTGATTATTAATTGAAGTAAGCGAAGAGTCAGAAATAGTAAGCGTAAATGTTTTTGCATCTTCAACACCTAATATATTAAGCAAAATAGTTATAGTACTATTTTTTACATTGAGTGCCTGAATATTCTGTATAGCTGTTTGGAAAAAGAATCGATGTTGAATTGTTTGTTGTGAATGAAATTGGACTTGTGCTACACCTACTTCTTTTAGTGGTATTAAATAATCAACAGAATCCACACGCGAATCTAAAAGAAATAAAATGATAGTATTATTTCTTAATGTAAACTTTGGACTTTTATACGAACGATCACTGAGGAAGAAGATGTCTGGGTATTCATTATTTCTACCTCCACCACCATCAATTTCACGTGTATTCTTATTGAGGTAAAAAATTTCTTGTTGGTTATTTCGACCCCGAATTTGGTTGATCTTATTCAGCTGAGTTCTACTTTTGTCAGAAGAACAGAATAATGGAATATAATTTAATACACTACTATTTTTTCCACATAAAAATCCGTGAAGATCAATCAATAAATAATCACTTTTTTCAGGATTAAATTTTTCCAGTATAAGCATATTCCATCCCTGACCTCCTTGTAATAGACCTGATGTAGAGTTTCCTTGTAAGTTAAACACATTAACTTTATCACCACCTCTATACAATTTTCTGCCATTTTCTACGATAAATAATGTGGGAGAATCAATAAAAGCAATAACTTCTTGATCTCCTGGTCCTAAAGCGACTAATGTCGCATTACCGGTTCTATTTACCGAATATTCTATACCCATGGCATGTTGACAGAGATAACTACATCTGCAGTTTGAATTAGGTGTGTTAAAATCGTAAAAAATAGTACCTGATAAACAAAATAAATGTCCTTCATTGGGTTGATTTGGCATACTGTCATCAAGTTCCAACTGTCTTTTTTCATCCAAGAAAACCCTGCTATTATTATATAAAACATTTTCTGTATAATAAGTAGGAAGAATATACCAATTAATATCTGGATGGACTTTTAAAAAGAGAATGACATGTTTAACTAATTGTTCATTCTTTGCTTTAAGCTGTAAATATTCTGATGGCGCCATGTGAATTAAAGCCCGAAAAAACTGAATAAATTCTTCCCTTATAGAGAGAGAAGCATATTTATTTATAGCCTCAACTTGTTGCTCTGAGGTGTATATTTCGGATCCGAGCCAAGCGAGCAAAGCAATCCCCTCGCCTACCGGACCTGTAAATTCAGCTACACCGGCAATAACTCCAAAGAATTCAGCCCCTTCAATACCTGCTTCTAAACCATCAATACCCACAATAACGCCATTGGAAATAATATCAGGAATAAGCACTTTATCGCCCATTTCATAAGCTTGTATTTCATTTTTTAGATTATAAACAAAAAAAATGGACGTCGCTCTAGCGACAAAAGGCGAAGCGGCTTGGATGGTTTTACCTAAAAATTGTCTTTTACCAACGGATAATACCTCTTTGTTAAATAAAATACGCAATGCAGTTTTGCTTTCTAACCCCAAATCTTTTTCTAATAAACTTGAATCTGCTGCCAAACTTTTCCCTTGTGAAAGCAATTTATTCGATATTTTTCCAAAAAGTGTACTACTGGTTATTAACCCAAAATTAATAGCCACTTCGCTAAAATCTCCTTGAATCAAGGCCGCTAAAGTATCTTTAGCCATAAGACCGGAACTGATAGTCCGAGTTACCGATGCTACTTTTTTTAAATGAGATTTAATTTTTAGATTCTTGATATCTTTGTTTTTATCTTGCTCAATTTCAAATGAACAAATACTCCTCTTTAAACTATGCGCTTGACAGTTTTCATATCCGTTAAACAAGTCTCCAAAAATTTTCATTTTAAATTCATAAAAAAGTTTTATAGAGTCTTTTTGCATTTCCTTTTTCAAGGGTAAACTCGAGAGTCGCTTTATTTTAAATTTAGGATCTTTTAAACTATTGAAATGCTCGATAATATATTTAATATTTTCTTTAGATAAACTACCTATAAGCCATTTTTTTTCTAAATAGTCTAAGGTTTCAGCCAAGAAAAAAGTTAAACCCAACTTCATATAATAGGCAATGGCGTCGCCAATAAACTTAAGATATTTTTGCTTTGGAAATTTAAGATAGGCTAAATCGATAAAATAAGAGCAATATTTAATATGCTGATAGCTCAAATTATCAAAAAAAATTTTCTCCGGATGTCCATATAAAAAACTCGACTCAAGATCGTTATGCTCAGACATGTAGAGTAAAAAATGTAGATAGTGAAAAATATTTTCTTCATCATCTCTAAAACCAAAATGTATCAGTAATTTTTGAGTTTTTTTTACTACGTCTTCAAATTTAGGCCTATCTTGTTCGAGATTAAGTCGTATGACCTGTTGCAGTAATCGATGAATGGTATATTTATTTTCCTGACCTCGATTAATCATAGAATAACTAGTGAGCAAGTGCATAATAGCATCTAAATCATATAGTTTTAAATTACAATTAATATGATTTAAATAATAAAATTTTGTAATTGAAATGTTATCTGGGTCTAAATAGGCCATAATATATAAAGCCTCTATCGCATCTTCACCCATTGGATGCGATCTAATTTTTTCTAAGGTAATGAGCCAGGTAGTATATATAGTCTGTAGATAGCGATCATTGCTGTAATTCGAGAAATCAAAATTTAATAAGAGTTGACATTTTTCTTTGTAAAGTTTTATATAGTCTTCGATAGAAAAATCAGCATCAGTATTTTTTTTAAGTTTAATAAAAGCAAGCGCTTGTTGTAGTGCTAAAGGTAAACCTTGAAGCAATTTATTCAATTCTTTTATTTTTTCATTTTCAGTATTATCGCTTAAATTTAGGGATTTCTTGATAAGCTCTTCGGTTTCTTGTTCGGTAAAAACGCCTAGCGTTAACACGGATGCAATATTTTCCCAATTATTATAACGTGAAGTAATTAACAAGGTGGGTTTATTACCCACCATAGCTTTTGGTAAATAATTGGTTATCGCACGATAATTTTCAACATTATCAAAAATAAATAGACTTTTTCTATCAGAAAAATACTCGTACACTGCATCGACAATTTCTTCCAGATCTTTTTTTGAGCCATAACTATCCGTGATGATAAGCTGCAATTTGTTTGCTAGTTTATGAAAGGAAAAGGCTAAATTCTCTTTAGTTTCAGCGCTAATCCATAAAACGTTATAATCATAGTCTCTGGCGTAAAGCTCAGCATAACGTAAGGCGAGTTGAGTTTTACCTATCCCCCCTAAACCACTAATAGAAAATGAAGAACCACTCGCTGCTTGAGAGGAACTGCTAGATGGGCTTGCTGAAATATCTAAAGAAGATAAAGTTGGCACGATGGCTATCGTTCTTTCCGATAGTAAGATATGATGCAATGTTTTAAGCAGCTCTACTCTTCCGCTAAAATTAATTATAGGCTTTCTTAAATCAAACAAAATAGGCATTTTACTTGGGTATTCGTGTTCCTTTTTAAACGATTGGGCGGAATTTCGATGTTCTATTTTATTTAAAATACGTTGTGCTTCTGATGCATTTGTCTCAGTATCTAAAACATAATTATATCCTCTGGAAACAAACTGAAAAACACTTTCTTCTTGAGGGTAATTTTCTATTGAAAACTGATTTTGTAAATTTTGTTTTAATTCACCATTTACTTCTTGCTCCCAATTTAAAACTCTTCGGTAACCAAAGCGATGACTTCTGGAATGATCTTTATTGGCATAATATTTATTGGGTTGACCATAGACATCAAAAATAACCAAACCTACTTTTTCATATAAATTTGCAGTATTAATATCTTTTCCACTTTTATCTTGTACAGTATTTCCTGTGATTCTCAATCTTGCTGTTTTAACATTCGGGTCAAATAATTTTTCCGATGGACCTTGCAATATACCCTGTACTATTAGTTCCTCGGAAATAAAACTATCTATTTCAGTAAGTTTTGCTATATAGTTAAATACTCGGCCTACGGCATCTTCGGCTAATTTTTCCATAGCAATCATATCGCCAGCTTTATCTGTTATCATCATAAATTGATTTTCATAGCTATAAAAAATATCAACTGCCGCTGCGGATAAAAGTTTGCTCAAACTACCTGGGTTAACTTTAGAAAAAATTTTAGTAATTTTTTGCGCTTTATCTTTTGATGTATAATATTTTCCACTAATCAATCTTAATGAAGCCACGAGTGAAGGAATTGAGCCAACTAAACTTTGAGAAATACCTATTCCTACTAGCGCACCGGTTAATCCTGTTTTCAGTTCAGTTTTTAATGATTCTTCGGTCAATAGTTCTCCTTTGGCCAACAAATGATATTTACCCAAATTTTTGGTAAAAACCCTCATAAAAGTTTCAACAAAAGTTTCTAATAAAATTATTATTTCTTTGTTTTCATCTTTAGGTACCAATTTTAATTGTTTAGAATTATCATTATTGAATGATGTAGAAGAAATACGGCGAAATGAAGAAGTTAATGATTCACGTTGAGGATTGAATTCCTGAGTGAACATAGGATGTCTTTCACGCCATCCGGGATCAGCGCGAATTTTTTCTGAAAGAAATTGTCGTCTGGTCTCAAAATATTCTTTACTGCGTGACAATTGCAATTGATTTATTAGCCAATATATTGACTGATTTTCAATAAGCATCTGATTCAGACTGACTGCATTGTCTAGAGCCCATAAACCACAATTAAAATCTTCGGTTTGTTGCCGAAAACCTGGACTTAAACTCATAGGCTGTATTTTAAACTGCTCAAAAAGAAGCCGATAATATTCAGGAGGCATGGGATAATTTTTTGAATCCGTGTAATAAGCGGTATAATGTTTATCTTTATAAGAAATAACCAAAGTTACCCAATGCAAACTTTCTAATTGCATAATTAAAGTCAGTCTGACTTCAGCGGATTCTTTAGTTTTTTGTAAAAATGTTTCCAAGTTAGTAGTTAAGTCCAATGGTGAAGCTGAAACTACAAACTTTGCGTTGCTTCCTACTATTCCTGCATAAGTGTTATATTCTAAGCGAAGAATCTCATTCAGATCGTCTTGATTTAACCAATAATTATAGTGGCCTTTTGCTGTTGCTTCTACCAGCGTTTCATCATTACCACGCTTAACACGCAATGGATCGGATGGCTTTAAATTTTTGATATTTTCTGAAAAATTTAATGTAAATTTAGAATCAATTCCCTTATTTTTATTTATATATTTTTTATACATTTTGCATTCCTTTGTTTTATTTTTATATTCTATTTTTAGTATAAACTAAAGG
>X36_Agile_Frog__coassemble_453_pt1 | contig 2389 bp, 2 predicted proteins | sample X36_Agile_Frog__metabat2_low_PE_001 | metagenome-assembled genome bin X36_Agile_Frog
ATCTAATATAAATAGCTTATTTTACCTGCTTAATATAAAAAATTATATTTTTTATATATTATCCGATTAAAACTAATCTCTTAATCAATTTAGAAAAATTTAATTTATTAAAGATTATAAGGATAATAATTATGCATCAATTACTAAAAGATTTTTTTAAAGATTTTAAGTTTATTGTTATCAAGACGTTGCCTATGGCGGCGTCTTTTACATTCAGTATTGAGTTATTAGCAACTGGCGTTATGGCAATACACTTAAAAGACGATGAATCTTATGCTGCAGCAAGTATTTTATTTCAAGCGTACACATCTACAATTATGCAGTTAGCGTTTTCGCCCGTCCCCTCAGTTGGGATCCGCATCAGTCCATTTTTCGGGGAGTTACAAAGATTAGAATCCGTCAATGCTCCAATTGAAGATATTAATAATACACAAATTAAATTAGGGAATATTTTCAAGGCGGGCCTTATTGAAAGCATTATAGTCTCTATTCCTGCGGGGTTTGCCTTATTTTTCTCAGATAAGATAATACAAGGATTACATCAATCTCCTGAAGTAACAGAGTTAGCATCAAGCTTTTTAAAAGTTTTTGCTCTGTCCGCACCACCATTAGCATTACGCGCATGTATTGGACAGATATTATATGCTAAAGGAGATTCTAAACCAGCAATGTATATAGGCGGTGTAAATTTTATCATTGGCACAGGATTGGCAATTTGGTTCTCAAGAGGTGGCTTTGGAATTCAGCCCCAAGGGTTACCAGGTATTGCATGGGGATATAATGCTGAATCCTATCTAACAGCAATTGGTTCTGTTATTTATGTTTCGTTGGGGAAGAAATATGCAGATATTCCTTTGTTTTCTAAGGTTAAATATCAAGAATTAATGCAAGAGCTAGGATCACTTATAGCGGTAGGTGGTCCCTTGGCACTTACGAGGTTTGTAGAAGTTTCAATGATTCTTGCTCTAAGCATTTTTGCTGGTCTAAAAGGAGTTAGCGAACAAGGGACTTTCTCATACGCAATGCAAATGAATTTTTTAACTTTCATTTTTGGGATGGCCTTTGCCCAAGCCGTTAGCTACCATGTTGGTAGGTTAATGGGTTCTTTAGAGTTTGATACTGCTAGCAGAGCGGCAAAAAATGGTTTAATCACAACTTTCATATTTGTTATTCCACCCTGCTTATTCGTGAATTTTTATCCTCAATCTTTATATAATATTCTTAATATAAAAGGTGAACAGGAAAAATTAGTACCTAAATTGCTTCCCATTATTTTATTTGGAGCGGTTGCGCAAACAGGCCGTTATGGTGTTAATCAGATATTAAGAGTCTTGCGTGACAATAAAGGGTCTACGATGACCTCTATAGTGGGAATGTCTACAGGTGTTGCTGCAGCTGCCATTCTAGGATTTGAGACTGATGCAGCCTTATATGGAATTGCTTCTGGTTTATTAATTGGAGAAGGTATTAGTTTTATTGGCTTATTATGGCGTTTTATCAATAGAATTAAACCAAATGCCATTAGTGCTGTTCAAGCAAATCCAGATAGTGCTGAACCTAAAACTTGGGGATCATATTTTTGTAGTTTTTTTAAATGTCGCTCTTATACCGAAGAACAAGCGCCCTTATTACCAGCTCCAAGTTTAGGTAGTATCAATGCTTAGAAAAATAAATTAAAAAGTTAGTTTTTGGTATAGAGAATTTATAGAATTTTTAATCGGTGACCCAGATGAAAGTGGATTTCATAAATACAGAACAGGTTGCTTTTAGCTACATAAATAATGTTTTTTCAGAATCACAATGGAAGGAAATCGATTCTATAATCAACGAAATCTCATGTCAGCCTATTTTGTTAGAACATATAATAAAAGGAGTGGATCGATTGAAAAGTATTAAATTTTCTCTTGATCTACATCGATTTATTGTAAGAGAAGGGGGAATATCTCAAATAACAAAATCTCCATATTCACAAGCAATTCTAACAATTATTAATCATTCTTCCTTAATTAAAAAAGTAAGTAATTATATTGGCAAGAAAGTAGAAATTCTTAGAATGCAACTTAATATAATGACGACTGGAGACTTCATTTCAGAACACTCTGATAAAGAAAGTGATGATTCTTACTTATGTGGAATTTTAATGCGCACAAGTAGTAAATACACTGGCGGGGTCTTAACAATATATGACGCTGAACAGAAACCATATAAAATTAGGCAGCCTAATCATTCCATTTTAGCAATGAACTCTCATTGTATACATAAAGTGGATTCCATAACTTCTGGATTTCGACATACTGTATGCTTATTTTTAGGATGATATAAAATGTCGAACTGCCCTTTTAAAGAAAATACAACCAATTTCATTAAAATAAATAAAAATATCCTAAAC